>Ga0153990_1000002_pt1 | contig 264888 bp, 236 predicted proteins | sample TSNC074MetaG_FD_104739 | JGI IMG/M metagenome (GOLD analysis project Ga0153990, IMG submission 104739) | Attine ant fungus gardens microbial communities from North Carolina, USA - TSNC074 MetaG | ecosystem: Host-associated > Fungi > Mycelium > Unclassified | place: USA: North Carolina, Jones...
CGCGGCCTGAGCAAGATGATCGAGGACCTGCGCGGCATGATCGCCAAGGTGCAGCGCGCCGGTATCCAGGTGACCTCTTCCACCACCGAGATCGCCGCCTCCTCCCGCCAGCAGGAGGCCACCAGCATCGAGCAGGCGCAGACCAGCGTGGAAGTGCTGAGCACCACGCGGGAGATCGCTGCCAACGCCAACGCCCTGGTACGCACCATGGAAGAAGCCGTGCAGGTCGCCGACGAGACCACCCAGGGCGCGGAGCAGGCGCGTAGCAGCCTGGCGAGCATGGACGGCACCATGCAGCGCATGGTGGCCGCCACCGATTCCATCAACGCCAAGCTCGCCGCCCTGTCGGAGAAGTCCAGCCACATCAACAAGGTGCTGACCACCATCACCAAGGTCGCCGATCAGACCAACCTGCTGTCGCTCAACGCCGCCATCGAGGCGGAAAAGGCCGGCGAGGCCGGGCGGGGTTTTTCGGTGGTGGCCACCGAGATCCGCCGGCTGTCCGACCAGACCACCGCCGCCACCGACGACATCGAGCAGATGCTCAAGGACATGAACTCCGCGGTGTCCGCCAGCGTCATGGGCATGGACAAGTTTTCCGAGGAGATCCGCCGCAGCGTGCAGGAGGTGGCCAGCGTCAGCGACCAGCTGGCCGAGGTGATCGAGGACGTGCAGAAGCTGCCGGCGCGCTTCGACATCGTGCTGGAGGGCATGCAGTCCCAGGCGGTGGGTGCCGGCCAGATCGCCGAGACCATCACCCAGCTCAACGACAGCACCCAGCAGACCACCGAGGCGCTCAAGGCTACCAGCGAGGCGGTCCAGTACCTGCAGCAGGCAGCCCAGGACCTGCAGAGCAGCGTCGCCACCTTCTCGGTCACTCGTTGAGCATGCAGATCCTGGTCTTCCAGCTGGCCGAGGCCGCGGCGGCCCTGCCGACGACGGCGATCCGCCAGGTGCTGCCCCTGCTGCAGCTCACCCGCTTTCCTGCGGCGCCCGCGGGGGTCGCCGGCCTGATGAATCTGCACGGCGCGGCGATCCCGGTGGTCGACGTCACCGCCATGAGCGGCGGCCCGGCGGCCCGGGCGCGCCAGGATACCCGCATCCTGCTGGTGGACTTCACCCTGCCCGAGGGCGATAGCCGTCCGCTCGGCCTGGTGGTGGAGGGTGTCGCCGGCGTGCGCCGGGTCACCGCCCGCGCGCCGCGACCGGCCGGCGTCCGCCTGCCCGACTACCCCTGGCTCGGCGAAGTGCTGGAGACGCCCGAGGGCCTCTGGCTGTGGCTGGAACCGGATCGCTTGCTCTCGCCAACCCTGGCCGCCCTGCTGTTCCAGGAGGCCGCGTGAAGCTCGATCCCCGGCTGGCGCCTCTGGTGCGGGCGCGCACCGGTCTGGCCATCGCCGACGACATGCTCGGTCGCGCCATCCGCCAGCGCCTGCGCGAGCGCCAGGAGGGCGATGCAGAGGCCTATATGGCGCGCATCCTCGACGACGAAGGCGAATTCGCCGATCTGCTGGACCTGCTGGTCATCCCCGAGACCTGGTTCTTTCGCGATCCCCAGGCGATCGCCCACGCCGCCCGCTTCGCCCAGGAGCGCCACGCCCGCAGCGGCGCGCCGGTGCGGCTACTCAGTCTGCCCTGCTCCACCGGCGAAGAGCCCTATACCCTGGCCATGGCGCTGTTCGATACCGGCCTGCCCGCACAGGCCTTCCAGGTCACCGCGGTGGACATCAACGAGCCGTCCCTGGAGCGCGCCCGCCGCGGCCTCTATGGGCGCAACTCTTTTCGCGCCCGCGACCTCGGCTTTCGCGATCGCTATTTCGAAGCCGAGGGCGATCGCCAGCGCCTGGCCGAACGGGTGCGCAACCAGGTGCGCTTTCGCCAGGGCAACATCCTGCAGCTGGGCAGCCTGCGCGACGGCGCGCCCTTCGACGTGGTGCTCTGCCGCAATCTGCTGATCTATTTCGACGACCAGACCCAGGGCCGTGCTCTCAGCCACCTGGCCGCCCTGATGCACGACGACGGCCTGCTCTGCGTCGGCAGTTCGGAAATGGTCAGCGCCATGCGGCATGGCTTCGCCAGCCTGGGCGTGGCCCACGCCTCGGCACTGGTCAAACGCCAGGCCGCAGGCGCCGAACCCGCGCGTCCGCACCCACAGCCGGCGTCGCCACGGCGCAAGGCCGCGGTGCGACCGCCGCCCCCGGCGCCGCCGCTGCCCGCCCGCCTGCGCGCCAGAAGCACACCCGCACCCGCTCCGATAACACCGGTCGCCAGCAGCGCTCAGCCGCTCGATGAAGCCCAGCGCCTGGCCGACGCCGGGCGTGGCGCCGAAGCCGAGGCGCTGCTGCGCAACCTGCTCGAGGCGGATCGCAGCCAGGCCGGTGCCCACTTCCTGCTGGCGCTGATCCTGCCCGACGACCGCGCCGCCGAAGCCGAGCGGGCGCTGCGCCAGGCCCTCTATCTGGAGCCGGGGCACTATCCCGCCCTCTGTCGCCTGGCGCTGATCTGCGAAAGAGCCGGCCGCCTCGACGAAGCCGGACGCCTGCGCGAGCGCGCCGCGCGCATCCAGACCCGCGCCGGTGACGACGCATGAGCCTGAATCGTGAACTCAGCGCTCTGGAGCGCGCCGCCTGGGCCGAGCACTATGCCGAACCCCTGGACGACCGCCAGGCGCGCTCGGCCAGCGCCCTGGTCTTTCGTCTGGGCGCCGAATGGCTGGGGCTGCCGGGCAGTTGCCTGGTGACCGCCACCGAACCCACCGCCGTGCACCGCGTTCCTCACCGGCGTTCGCCGCTGCTGCGCGGCATCGTCCCGGTACGCGGCCAGCTGCAGCCCTGCATTGCCCTGGAGCTGCTGCTGGCGGTGGCACCGGGCGACCAGACTCGCGGCTTTCCGCGCCTGCTGCTGTTGCATGTCGGCCGCCGCGACTGGGCCGTGCAGGTGGACGAGGTGCTGGGGCTGCAGCGCTATGCCCCCGGCGAGGTGCAGCCGCCTCCCGCGACCCTGGGCGGCGACTTGCTCAGCTATCTGGGCGGTGTCTATCGCGAAGGCGAGTACCAGGTCGGCCTGCTCGATCTGCCACGGCTGGAGCGGGCCCTGGAGGAGGCGCTGCGATGAGCCAGCCACCGCGCGATGTGCGCGAGATGTCCCTCTATGATCTCTTCGCCAGCGAAGTGCAGAGTCATCTGCAGCCGCTGGATGCCGGCCTGCTGCGTCTGGAGCGCGATCCCTCAGACACGGGGGTGATCGAGCCGATGATGCGCGCGGCCCATTCCATCAAGGGTGCGGCGCGCATCGTCGATCTCGACGGCCTGGTGGAGTTGGCCCATGCCATGGAGGACTGCCTGGTCGCCGTCCAGGCCGGGCGCCGCAGGCTCGAACCGGCGGATATCGACCAGCTGTTTCGCTGCGTCGACGTCCTCGGCGAGGTCAGTCGCCTGGACGAAGCCGCCAGCCAGCGCTGGCAGCGCGAGCAGCGTGATGCCCAGCGGGCACTGGCGCAGGCGCTCAGCGCCACTGACAGCGAAGCGCCCCCGCCTGTCGTGGCCGCCCCCCAGGAGCCGATGCCTGCCCCGGCGGTCCAGGACGAACCGGCACCTGACGCCGAGCGCAGTCGGGATCCGCTGCGGGTGGACAGTGGTCGCTTCAACCAGATTCTCGCCCTCACCAGCGAGGCGCGGGTCATGGGCCTCGGCCTGCATGGCCTGGTCCAGGGCTTCCAGGGCTATCGCGCCGAATTGCAGGGACTGTTCGGCCAGGCCCAGGCGGTCAGCAGCGAGTTGCGTCAGCGCCAGGAAGGCCTGCTCGATCGCTATCAGCAGCAGCTGCAGGCTCTGGAAGCCTATGAGCGGCGCCTGCTTGGGGTCTGCCAGGGACTGCTGGACGAGGTGCTGGGGGTGCGCATGCGCCCGCTGCGCGATGCCGTCCAGGGCTTTCCGCGACTGGTGCGCGACCTGGCCCGGGGGCTGGACAAGGACGCCGTGCTGCAGGTGGACGGCGCCGACACCCTGATCGATCGCGAGGTGCTGGCGCGGCTGGAAAGCCCGCTCAATCACCTCCTGCGCAACGCCGTCGACCACGGCCTGGAAACCCCGGCCGAACGCCGCGCTCTGGGCAAGCCCGAGTGCGGCCAGATTCGCCTCGAGGCGCGGCATGTCGCCGGCCGCCTGCAGGTCAGTCTGCACGACGACGGTCGTGGCCTGGACTTGGAGCGCATCCGCGCCGCGGTGATCGCCCGCCGCCTCAGTCCGCCGCCAGTGGCCGCCGAGCTGAGCCCGGCGGAGCTACTGGAATTCCTGCTGCTGCCCGGCTTCAGTCTCAAGGAAACGGTGACCGAGCTGTCCGGGCGCGGCGTGGGCCTGGACGTGGTGGCCGACGCCATTCGCGCCCTGGATGGCGAGGTCCGCCTGGAAACCCGCCCGGGGCTGGGCTTCAGCACCCACCTGCTGGTCCCGGTCAGCCGCTCCATCGTCCGCGCCCTCATCGTCGACATCGCCGGCGAGGCCTATGCCCTGCCGGTCAACCGGATCGAACGGGTGCTGCGTCTGGATCCGGCCGCGGTGCACTCGCTGGAGGGCAAGGCCTTCTTCCTGCTCGGCGAGGATCGCCTGGGCCTGGTCGCCGCCCATCAGCTGCTGGAGCTGGACGGCGCGCCACCCAGCGGCGATCTCGCCGTGCTGGTGATCGGCAGCGGCGACCGGCGCTACGGGCTGGTGGTGGATCGCCTGCGGGGCGAGCAGGGCCTGGCGCTCAAGCCGCTGGACGAGATCTTTGGCAAGTTGCGCTCGGTCACCGCCGGGGCGCTGCTCGACGACGGCAGTCCGGTGCTCCTGCTGGACGTCGCCGATCTGCTCACCGGCATCGAGCGCCTGCTCGGCGAAGGCCGCCTGCGCCAGGTGCAGAGCGGCGCCGTCCTGGACAGCCGGCGGGTCAAGCGTATTCTGGTGGTGGACGACTCCCTCACGGTGCGCGAGATGGAGCGCAAGCTGCTGGAAGGCCAGGGCTACCAGGTGGAGGTCGCGGTGGATGGCATGGATGGCTGGAACGCCGTCCGCGCCGGCGAATTCGACATGCTGCTGTCGGACATCGACATGCCCCGCATGAACGGTATCGAACTGGTGGAACTGGTGCGCCGCGATCCGCGTCTGCATGCGCTGCCGGTGATGATCGTGTCCTACAAGGATCGCCCGGAAGACCGGCTCAAGGGCATGCAGGCCGGTGCCGACTACTACCTGACCAAGGGCAGCTTCCACGACGATGCCCTGATCACCGCCGTGCAGGACCTCATCGGAGCGCCATGAGAATCGCCATCGTCAACGATCTGCTGCTGGCCACCGAAGCCCTGCGCCGCCTGCTGACGGGCGACGGTCGCCATACGGTCGCCTGGATCGCCCACGATGGCGAGGAAGCGGTGGCGCGCTGCGCCGAGGACCGCCCGGATCTGATCCTCATGGATCTGCAGATGCCCCGTCTGGACGGCATCGAGGCCACCCGCCGGATCATGGCCCAGTCGCCCTGCGCCATCCTGATGGTCACCGCCACCCCCGACGACTGCGAAGGCGTGTTTCGTGCCATGGGCGCCGGCGCCCTCGACGTGACCGCCACCCCGGCCCTCAGCGGCGGCGCCGATGGCGGCGCCCTGCTGCGCAAGATCGCCCGTATCGAACCCCTGGTGCGCCTGCCGGAACGCGCCGCCCGCCCGCAACCGGTCAGCGCTGCCGCTCCCGCCGATCGTGCTCAAGCGACGCCGGACACCCTGGTGGCCATCGGCGCCTCCACCGGCGGCCCGGCAGCCCTGGTCAGTCTGTTCGAGGCCTGGGCACCCACGCCCCAGGCCAGCGTGGTGCTGGTGCAGCACATCGATCGGCGCTTCGCCCCCAGCTTCATCGGTTGGCTCGGCACCCAGATCGCCTGGCCGGTCACCGCCGCCCTGCCCGGCGCCCTGCCCGCCCCCGGTCAGGTGTCCGTCGCCCTGGGGGACGACCACCTGCTGCTGGATGAACGCGGTCGCTTCGCCTACACGGCCGAACCGGTGGATTACCCCTATCGTCCCTCGGTGGATGTGTTCTTCGACAACCTCGCCAGCCACCCGCTGCGGGCCGCCAAGGCCCTGGGGATCCTGCTGACCGGCATGGGCCGCGATGGCGCCAGCGGCCTCTATGCCTTGCGCCAGAGCGGTTGTCCGACCCTGGCCCAGGATGAGGCCAGTTGTGCCGTATACGGCATGCCTGCGGCTGCGGTTAGAATGGGCGCCGCGGAGCGCGTACTCAGCCCCACGCAGATCGGTGCCTGGCTGCAACGACGCTTCGGCAACGGCTCGCGGAACAGCATATGACAGGTCGCCAACAGGAGCGTTGGACGACGCAGTGGCAGGGACTGGCCAAGAAGAGACGCGGGACGTTTGACCCCGCCCGCACAAGGACTCGCAGTAATGGCCACGCACGAGGGTAATACCCTGGACAGCCTGACCGCACCCAAGGTGCGCCTGCTGCTGGTGGACGATCAGCTGATCATCATCGAAGCCCTGCGGCGGATGATCGCCGATCAGCCCGACATCGAGCTGCATTACTGCCTGGACGCCCACCAGGCGGTCAGCATGGCCCTGCAACTCAAGCCCACGGTGGTCCTGCAGGACCTGATCATGCCGGAGATCGACGGCCTGGAAACGGTCAAGCGTTTCCGTGCCGAACCGGCGCTGCGCGACGTGCCCATCGTGGTGCTCTCCTCCAAGGAGGACCCCCAGGTCAAGGCGCAGAGCTTCGCCACCGGCGCCAACGACTATCTGGTCAAGTTGCCCGACAAGCTGGAACTGCTGGCGCGGGTGCGCTACCACTCCGAGGCCCATGTGCTGCGCGCCCAGCGCGACGAGGCCTTTCGCTTCCTGCGCGAAAGCCAGCGCCAGCTCGCCGAGGCCAATATCCAGCTGCAGAAGCTGGTGGCCATCGACAGCCTCACCGGCATCAACAACCGCCGCCATTTCGACCAGACCTACGAAGGCGAATGGCTGCGCGCCCGGCGCAATCGCCAGCCGCTGGCCCTGCTGCTGTGCGACGTCGACCACTTCAAGCGCTACAACGACACCTACGGCCACCTCAGCGGCGATCTCTGCCTGAAGAAGGTGGCGGCGGTGCTCACCGAGCAACTCAAGCGACCGGCCGACCTGGTGGCCCGCTACGGGGGCGAGGAATTCGCCATGGTGCTGCCGGAGACCGACGCCGAGGGCGCGCTCAAGGTCGCCGAGGCCTGCCGGGCCGGTGTCGAGCGGTTGCAGGTGGCCCACTCCGGCAGCGACCTGGGCTTCGTCACCATCTCCATCGGCGTCGGCAGCATCCAGCCGCAGAGCGGTGACGACCACGAAGCCTTCATCGAGCGCACCGACCAGGCGCTGTACCAGGCCAAGGCCGAAGGCCGCAACCGGGTGCACCTGGTCAAGGGCAGCGGCAAGGACCTCCCGGCCTAGGGACGCGGCGGCTGCGACCTAGAAGCTGCGACTGACCAGGCGATTACGCCCTTCGGCCTTGGCCTGGTAGAGCAGGTTGTCGGCGGCCTTGAGCAGGCCCTCCGGGGTCTGCTCGGGGGTCGGATTGCAGCAGGCCAGGCCCATGCTCATGGTCAGCCAGAGCCGGTCCTCGGCCAGCGGATGAGCGATGCGCAATTCGGCGATGCCCTGCCTACAGCGTTCCAGCACCGCTTCGGCGGCCGTGCGCGAAGCGCCCGGTAGCAGCAGCACGAACTCCTCCCCACCATAACGCGCCAGGCAGTCCCGCTCGCGGATACGCTGTTCCAGCACCTGGGCGACCCGCGCCAGCGCCTGATCGCCGGCGCCATGGCCATGGGTATCGTTGTACTGCTTGAAATAGTCGATATCGAGCATGGCGATGGCCAGCGAGCCCCGCCGGCTGACCGCCAGCTGCCACTCGATCGCCAGCTGCTCGTCGAAGCGGCGGCGATTGCCCACTGCGGTCAGCGGATCCATGTGCGCCAGTTCTTCGAGCAGCCGCCGCTGGCGGGCCAGTTGCAGGTGCAGCCGCACCCGCGCCAGCACGGCCAGAGGATTGAAGGGCTTCTGGATAAAGTCGCTGGCGCCCAGTTCGAAACACTCCACCTCGCGGTGCAGGTCATTGGCCGCGGTGATGAAGATCACCGGGATGGCACTGGTCTCGGCGCGGCGCTTGAACAGCTGGATCAGTTGCAGGCCGTCGATGCCGGGCATCACCACGTCCAGCAGGATGAGGTCGGGGTGTTCGCGGGCGGCCTTGGTCAGGGCCTGCACCCCGCTCTTGGCCAGCATGATGCGCGCCTCGTCGCGCAGCAGGTCGCCGAGGACGCGCAGATTGCTCTTCTGATCGTCGACGATGAGGATCAACGGCAGGTCCGGACGGCGCCCCTCCATGGGCAATTATCTCGACCGTGATCCGGCCTGCCGCACCCGTCGCAGCAGATCCGCGGTGGCATCGGCGGCATGCTCGAACTCCACCTCGTTCACCCATTCGCGGATGCGCACCACGTCGGCGCTGTGGGGCGTGCTCACGCAGGCGCGCAACAGGGTGTCGAGGACCTCCTCGGCAGCGAAATCCGACGTTTGCAGGAGCCCGACCAGGCGTTCGAGCAGGGCCTCCAGCTCCTCGACCGTGCCCTCCTCGCCACCGGTCACCTCGACCAGGATCTCGTCGAGAGACGCCAGGCAGCGCTCGGCCTCGGCGTGCAGGCGGCGCACGTCCTCGCCGATGGGCTGGGCCAGGCGGATCCTGTTGGTCAGGCGTTGCGCCGCTTCCTGCAGGTCGATGGCGCCGACATAGGCGGCGGTGGCCTGCAGGCCGTGGGCGCACTCGAACAGCGCGGTGACATCGTCCGCCGCACGCCAGGCGGAGATCCGCCCGGGCAATTCGGCCTGTTGTACGCGGAAATCGCGGATCAGCTGTTCATAGAGTTCGGCGCTGCCGCGCAGCAGGCGCAGCGCCGACTCGGGTTCGAGCACCGCACTGGCACGCGCCCGCGCCAGCACGCCGATCTCCTTGACCTCCACGACCTCTTCCACCGCCTTGCGCTCGGCCCGTTGCAGCTGCTCGAGATTGGCCCAGGCGGCGATGATGCGGAACAGTTCGGCGGGATCGAGCGGCTTGACCAGGTGATCGTTCATGCCGGCATCCAGGCAGCGCTCGCGATCGCCCGGCAGGCCGTTGGCGGTCATGGCGATGACCGGCAACCCGGCCAGCGCCGGTCGGGTACGCAATTCGCGGGTGGCCGACAGGCCGTCCAGGCGTGGCATATGGACGTCCATCAGCACTAGGTCATAGCGCTGCTGTTCCAGCTGGTCCAGCGCGGCCTGGCCGTCTTCGGCCACGTCGATCAGGATGCCGGTGCCCTGCAGGAAGCCGATGACCACCTGGCGGTTGATGGCGTTGTCGTCCACCAGCAGCAGGCGGATGCCCTGCAGATCCACCACGCTCTGGCCCACCGTCGGCGCGGCGACCGGCGCCAGGCCCAGTCCGGACAGCAGGCGCTGCACGGCGGGACCGGTGACCGGTTTGTCGAGAAGCTCCAGACCCGGCAGATCCTCGCCCAGGCTGCGCACCTCTTCCGCCTCGTAGGGCGAGGCCAGCAGGGTCACTGCCAACTCCGGTTGCCGGGCGCGCAGCTGGCGCGCCAGGGCCAGGCCGTCTTCGCCGCCCAGGCGCCAGTCGACGATGGCCAATTCGAAGACCGACGTGGCCATGGCCGCCAGGGCCTGCTCGGTGGATTCGGCTTCCACCACCTGCATGCCCAGTTCGCGTAGCCGTTGCCCCAGGGTGCGCCGGGCCAGGCCGTGGTCGTCCACCAGCAGGACCTGGCGCGGGGTCTGGCTGGGCAGCCGCTCGGGCTCGCCCACCACCGGCAGGGTCAGCCGCAGGGTAAAGCAGGAGCCGCGCCCGGCTTCGCTGTGGACGTCGAGGGTGCCGCCCATGAGTTCGGTGAGCTGGCGGGAGATCGCCAGGCCCAGGCCAGTCCCGCCATAGCGGCGGCTGATGGAGCCGTCCGCCTGGGTGAAGGGCTGGAAGAGTTGTGCCTGCTGGGCCTCGGTCAGGCCGATGCCGGTGTCTTCCACCGCCAGGCTGAAATGGGCACGACCGGCTTCGCAGACGGCGCCGACCCGGATCAGCACATGGCCCCGCTCGGTGAACTTGACCGCATTGCTCAGCAGATTGACCAGCACCTGCTGCAGGCGCAGCGGATCGCCTTCCAGCGCCAGGGGAATATCCGGACCGCAATCCAGCACCAGTTCGACACCCTTCTCATGGGCCTTGAGGGCGCAGAGATTGAGGGTGCGTTCGAGCACCTTGGCCAGGTTGAAGCCCAGTTGTTCCAGCTGGGTACCGCCGGCTTCGTTGCGCGAATAGTCGAGCACGTCGTTGATCACGCTCAGCAGGGTCTCGCCGGAATCGAGGATCTTGCCGACATGGCCGCGCTGTTCGCCGGACAGCCTGGTGCCCAGGGTCAGGCGGCTGAGGCCGATCACCGCATTGAGCGGGGTGCGGATCTCGTGGCTCATGGTCGCCAGGAACAGCGACTTGGCCGCGGCCGCCTCTTCGGCGCGAATGCGCGCCTGGTCCAGTTCGAGGGTGCGCTCGCCGACGCGCTGCTCCAGGGTCTCGTAGATCTGCGCGTGTTCCAGGGAGATCGCCGCCTGGGTGGCCAGGATGCTCAGCACCTGCAGCCGCCCCGGGGTGAAGGCCTGGGCCAGCAGGTTGTTTTCCAGATAGAGGATGCCGATCAGGCGATTCTGGCGCAGCACCGGCAGGCAGCAGACCGACCGCGGACGGCGCGCGCGCATGTAGGCGTCGCGGACGAACCGACCGGCACGAGCGGCGTCGTCGAGAATCACCGGCTCGCGATGGCGGATCACATGGGACACCAGGGTCAGGGGCACCAGGCCCTCGCCGGCATCCTGCTCGTTCAGCGCCAGCGGCAGTCCCTGCAGCACCTTGGGCTCGGCGGCGCCACTGCAGACCGAGGCCTGCACCAGCCAGCGCCCGCCCTCGGGCAACAGCAGCAAGCCATGCTGAGCGCCGCCCTCCTCCAGGATGATGCGCATCATCCGCGCCAGCAGCTGATCCAGCGCCAGTTCGTTGGAGATGGTCTGCAGCGACTTGAGCACCGACAGCCAGTCCAGGCGCATGATGTCGCTGGTGGACTGGGCCTGGGTGCGCTGCACCGTCAGGGCAGTGGCCTCGGCCACGCGCAACCAGTGGGGAAATTCGTTTTCCAGCGCCTGGGCCTTGGCTGCTGCGCCCCAGTGCAGATAGCTGCGCTGGGCGTCCTGCAGGTAGGTCCGGGCGATGCGCGGACGCTGCTGTTCCAGCCAGAAACGCCCATAGAGTTCCTCGGCCAGCGCCGCACCCTGGCGGAAGCCATGCAGCCGCGCGGATTCCAGGGCCTGCTCATAGAGGTCCATGGCGGCGTCGGCGCGGCCCTCGCGGCGCGCCCGTTCAGCGGCCACCAGGTCGCGCTTGTGGGCGAAGTTTTCCGGGCAGTGCGCCGCCCAACCACTCAACCGCTCCTGGGCGGTCTCGATCTTGGCCAGGGTCTCGCCCGCCAGTTCGCCCTCGGCGAGCAGGATCAGCGCCTGATAGAAGGCGTGCTCGGCGATGCTGAACCAGCCGAAGCTGGCCGCCAGCGAGGCCTCCATGGCTTCGGCGTGCTGCCGGGCCTGGGGCAGTCGGCGGAACAGCAGCGCCGCCTGCATCTTGTTGAAGTCGTAGTAGTTCAGGCAGAGGACATGGCCGCTGTCCTGCATCTGCCGCACCAGTGCCGCTTCGTCCTGGCCCTCCTCGTCCCAAGTCTCCTGGCTCGGGGTGAGGCCCTGCAGCAGGCGCAGCGACTGGCGCAGGATGGTGAAGATCTCCAGGGTGTTGGGATCGCCGATCCCCAGCAGGATCCGCTCGATCTCCGCGGTTTCGCCGAGGATGTCGTCCAGCGGCGCGCCGGCGTGCTGCAGGTGCTTGAGGATGTGGAAGGCGCTGTAGGCGGTGAAGATGATCTCGCCGGTGCGCTGACCGGCCGCCAGGGCCTCGCGCAGCAGGGCGACGTTGTCCGCTATGGGGCTCGACCAGGGGCTGTTGGTCACCGCGAACATGGTGTAGACCTTGCACTTGAGCGGCAGATTGCCGGTGCGGTCGACCAGGTCGACGGCCAGCCGCCCGACCTGATAACCCAGCTCGTAGCGACCGTGGAAGGCCGATAGCAGCGAGCCGTAGTTGGCATAGCCGAAGGGCGAGAGATCGCCGTTGCCGTACTGGATCGACAGCTTGACGATGCGCATGACCGCCAGCAGGCTCATTGGCAGGTCGACGTTGATCGCCGGCCCCCAGAGCAGGCCCAGCAGGCGGATCAGCAACTGGGCGCGCGGGTCTTCCATGCGCGGCAGGTCGAGCAGCGCCGCCGGGTTGCGCGTGGCCAGCCAGGCCTCGACCTCGGCGCTGTCGGCGCCAATGGCCTGATTGATGGCGTCCGGTGCCTCCGGCCAGGGCTCGTCCAGTGCCTGGATACCGGCCTTGGCTACGGTCAGGGCTTCGGTAAAGCGCCCGAGGCCGCTGTAGAGATCGATCTGCAGGGCCCGCACCCCGGCTTCCTCGAAGGTGCTGCGCGCGCGCGGCAACAGCAGTTCGCAGATGCGCAGGGCTTCGGTGGCATCGCCACAGAGGTGCGCGACCTCGGCCCATTCCCGATGCAGCTGGAACAGCAGCGCGTGGCGGCTCTCCCAGGCGGCGGCGTCGATCAGCGTAACGGCCGTGCGCAGGAAATCCTGGGCGGCCGGATAGGCATTGGCCTGGCGCGCCTTGCGGGCGGCGTCCAGATTTAGTTCCAGCAGCTGCAGCCGCTCGGCGGGCGTCTCGATCAGGGCGACGGCCAGGTTGAGGTGACTGACCGCGTCCAGTCGCGTGGCGCTGCCTTCGGCGAGATACAGCTGCCCGGCGCGCAGATGGACCCGTTCGCGCTCGGCGGGCGCCAGCAGCGAATGGGCGGCATGGCGCACCTGATCGTGCAGGAAGCTGTAGTGGGTGGGCGTCTGCTCACCCGCCTGGCCACCCTCGGGCTCGGTGAGCAGGCCTTCCTGCACCAGCGACTGGCAGCGCCGACGGATGTCCGCGGGCGATTCCGCCATCAGCGCGGCCAGGCGGTCGCTGGAGAAATGGGTGCCCAGGCAGGCTGCCCATTGCAGCAGCTGCGAGGTGGCGGCCGGCAGGTCCTTGAGCTTGCCGACCATGAAGTCGACGACGTTGTCGTAGACGTCCAGCGCCTGGAGCCGGGCCAGCTCCCAGTGCCACTGGCCGGTCTCGCCGTCGAATTCCAGCAGGCCTTCCTGCTGCAGGCTGCGCAGCAACTGCTCGATGAAGAAGGGATTGCCAAGGGTCTTGTCCAGGCAGAGGCCGGCCAGGGCCGCCTGGTCTTCCGCCGGTGCCGGCAGCAGCTCGGCGATCAGTCGCTCGATTTCCACCCGCGACAGCGGTCCCAGCGACACATTGCGGATCAGCGCCGCACCCAGCAACCGTTCCAGGGCACTGCCCGCCAGCTGCTCTTCACGATGGGTCGCCACCAGCAGCAGCGGCCCCTGATCGCCGCGGGCCAGCAGGCGCTCGATCAGCCGCAGCGACGGGCTGTCGGCCCACTGCAGATCGTCCAGCCACAGCAGCAGCGGCCGGGAGTCCGCGGCAAAGGCCAGCAGCAGCGCGATCACGGCTTCGTCGAAACGTTGCTCGGCCTGCAGCGGCGGCAACTCGGCCACCGGCGCCTGGGGCCCGAGCCAGCTGGCCAGCTCGGGCGAGACCTCGGTCAGCACCCCGGCGTTGCCTCCCAGGGCCTCCACCAGGCGGTCGGCAAAGGCCTCGTCCAGGGTCTGGCCGATCTCCACCAGCTCGCGCACGGCCTGGCGCAGCGCGCCATAGGGCACGCCATTGCCAAGGGTCTCGAACTTGCCGTGGGCGAGCAGCACCCGATCGCCCTGGCGGCGGACGAAGGCCTGCACCAGCGCCGATTTGCCCACCCCGGACTGGCCGCTGACAAAGACGGCTTCGCTCCGACCCAGGGTCGCCCGGGCCAGTGCCTCTTCCAGCAAGCGCAGCGGCGCGCCGCGCCCCTGCAGGGTACGCACCGGCACCAGTCGCGCGGGCGGATCCTGCTCGCCGAGGGCGAAGGGCGTCCGCTCACCGGCCTGATGGGCCGCCTGGCAGCGCTGCAGGTCGCGCAGGATGCCGAAGCAGCCCTGGTAGCGCTCTTCGGCGGCCTTGGCCATGAGCTTGTCCACCAGCGCCGCCAGCATCGGTGGTACCGTCGGCACCCGCTCGACCAGCGAGGGCGCGCGCATCGCCAGGTGCGCATGCACCAGCTCCAGCGGATCCTGGGCGCGGAACGGCGGCTCGCCCGCGAGCATCTCGTAGAAGGTCACGCCCAGCGCATAGAAGTCGCTGCGGTAGTCCTGGTGCCGCCCGGTCCGCCCGCTCTGTTCCGGGGCGAGATAGGTCAGCGAGCCCTCCAGGCGGCTGTCGCTGCCCTGGACGGCGCCAAAGGCCGTGGCGATGCCCAGATCGGTCAGTCTCAGGCTGCCGGTGGTGCAGTTGCAGACGATGTTGCGCGGATTGAGGTCGTTGTGGGCGATGCGCAGCCGGTGCAGCCGCGCCAGGGCGCGGACGATGGCCAGTGCCCAGTCGAAGAAGTCGTCCAGCGCCAGCGGCCCGGCGGCGAGCAACTCGGCCAGGTCGCTACCGCCGATGTCTTCGAGCACCAGCACCTGGCGACCCTGGTATTCCAGCAGTTCCAGGGCGGCGCTCACCGCCCCGCTGGCACTGGCGCGGCGGGTCAGCTCGAATTCATGGCGCAGCCCGGCCTGGGCCTGGGGCGTGGGATAGTCGGCGGCCAGCTGCTTGAGGATCACCGGCTGGCCATCGACCAGGCGCGTGCCGCGGTAGATCAGGGCATGGCGGCTTTCGCTCACCCGCGTCTTGCAGCTGTAGCCTGGAATCCTCAACACCGCGTTCGCCTCGATCCTCGGCCGACCGGTCTACGCCGGGCCAGCGCCTCAACTATTTCCGTTGCCTTGCTAAAGTCTCAAGGGAACTTTTCGATAAAGTGATATTACCCTAGCCATCATCTGGCATTCGTCCACTGGTGCAACAATTTGCACACTTCGGAGCAATAGGCATGGACGCTGTACCTTCTGTCCGCAAGATCGCCATCTTGGGCGGCGGCGTGTCCGCCGTCACCACCGCCTTTCGTCTTACTAGTGAGCCCAACTGGCAGGAGCGTTACCAGATCACCCTGTACCAGCAGGGCTGGCGTCTCGGCGGCAAGGGGGCCAGCGGACGCAATGCCGCCGACCACCAGCGCATCGAGGAACACGGCATCCATGTCTGGTTCGGCTTCTACTACAATGCCTTCCATAACCTGAGGCAGTGCTACGAGGAACTGGACCGGCCCGCTGGCGCCCCGCTGGCGACCCTCGACGAGGCCTTCTTCCCACATTCCCACACCGCCTTCGCCGACGACTTCCAGGCGCAGTGGACCACCTGGCCCATCGACACCCTGGCGTTGCCCGGCAAGCCCGGCGAGGGCTGGAATCCCAAGCCCTTCATGGCCGCCCTCGGCGATCTGCTGGAGTGGCTGCTGCGGCTGGGCGAGGTGGACGAGACCCCGACCGCCGCTGCGCCAGGTGGCCTGTTCGCCCGGCTGCGCGCACATTGCCGCGAGGAGCTGCAAGAGCGACTCCTGAACGAGGCGGAGCGCCAGCTGCAGCAGGCCCGCACGGCGCTGTCCGACGGCGTCGACCATCCCGTGCTGCTGGCGCTGCTGCGCAAGCTCCGCGGCCTGCTCGGCGACATCCTGCACGACCGCAGTCAGACCCACGTCAAGGCCCACCGACTGTGGCTGCTGATGGACTTCGGCCTGACCGTGCTGATCGGCATGCTCGCCGACGAGGTCTATGCCAAGGGCTTCGCGGCGCTCAACGAAGAAACCTTCCAGGCCTGGCTGAGCCGTCATGGCGCCAGCGCCGCGACCCTGGACGGCGCGGTGCTCAAGTCCTTGCACGGCGGCATCTTCGCCTATCGCGACGGCGATCTCGCCCAGCCCGACGTCGAGGCCGGCACCGTGCTGCGCGCCGCCCTGCTGGCCCTGACCACGGCCAAGGGCTCCTTTATCTGGCGCATGCAGGCCGGCATGGGCGACGTGGTCTTCGCGCCCTACTACGAGGTGCTCGCGCGCCGCGGGGTGGACTTCCGCTTCTTCCACCAGGTGACCGCCATCGAAGCCGCCGACGACGGCCAGGGTCCGCGGGTGACGCGCCTCCAGATCCAGCGCCAGGTCAGGCTCAAGGGCGCCGCCTACCAGCCGCTGGTGGACGTCAAGGGCCTGCCCTGCTGGCCCTCGGCCCCGCTGTACGAGCAAATCGACGACCAGATCGCCCGGGACCTGCAGAAGGGCCAGATCAACCTGGAATCCAACTGGAGCGGCTGGCAGGGCGTCGAGCGGCTGGAACTGCAGGTCGACCGCGACTTCGACGAGGTGGTGCTGGGGATCTCCGTGGCCGGCCTGGCCGACCTGGCCCCCAGCCTGTGCGCCCTGGACCCGGCGTTCGCGCGCATGACCCGGCAGGTGGCTACCGTCGCCACCCAGGCCGTGCAACTCTGGCAGAACCGCGACGCCTGGCAACTGGGCTGGAGCGGCTCGCCCGAGGGCGGCCAAGCCCCCGAGCTGCTGGGCTTCGCCGCCCAGGCGATGGACTCCTGGGCCGATGTCAGCTACCTGGTGGACCGGGAGGACTGGTCGAGCGGCACGCCGCCGGCGGACATCAGCTATTTCTGCGGGGTGCTCGCCGCCGCGGCCGCCCCACCCATCGGCAAAAAGGATGACTATCCGCAGCAGGAAGCCGCCAAGGTGAAGCAGGCCTTCCTCGACCTCATGAACGGCAAGCTGGGTGCCTATTGGCCGGAAGCCGTGACCCCGGCGGGCTATCGCTGGGACTTCCTGCTGGCACCCGCCGAGGTCCAGGGCCAGGCGCGCTTCGACTATCAATATTGGCGCGCCAACGTCGATCCCAGCGAGCGCTATGTGCAGAGTGTGGCCGGCAGCAGCCGCCATCGGCTGACCACCGACGGCAGCGTCTGCCACAACCTCTACCTGACCGGCGACTGGATCGACAACGGCTTCAACATGGGCTGCGTGGAGTCGGCGACCCTATCCGGCCTGCAGACCGCTCGCGCCCTGCTCGGCCACCGTGAGGTCCTGCCCGGCGAGGACGCCTTCCAGTAGCGCCACCGTCTGGGCCGCTGCACGCTCGGTGCAGCGGTCCACGGCAGGCGGATAGCACGGCTCGCCGCCGTCCAGGTAAGCCAGCAATTCGGGCGCCTGGTTCCAGACGGCGGCCTCGCTGTAGAGCTTGGGTAATTCGAAGCGGATCCAGCCGTCCATGAGGCGTACGCCCAGTTCCTCGATACCCAGCCCGTGCCCCTCGATGACCTCGCGATCCGCCTCGGTGAGGGGATAGTGCGGGGGATAGAACTCGGCGAGGCTGACCAGCAGCTTGACCGAGAAGCCGCGCGGATCGGCCAGCAGTGCCCCCAGCTCGGCGAACAGCGTCGCCTCCTCCACCAGCGCCTGGGCGAACATCAGCCGATAGAGGGTGATGTTGAGGAACAGCTGACCTACCGCGTTCTCCGCGCGAGCCTCTTCCTGATGCAGGGCGAAGCCGGCGAGGATGGAGGCGTTGTGCGCCCGGTACCAGTGACGCGGGGTGGGATCGGCGATGAAGGTCAGCCAGCAGCGCGTCGGATAGGGCGCCTGGTCACCGGCCAGGCCATGCTGCGCCAGGCAACCGGCCAGCTCGGACAGATAGATGAAGTGCAGATTGACGTTGCGCCACCAGGCGCTGCCGGTCACGGGATCCAGGACACCGGCCTGGATTTCCCAGTCGAGAAAGGCCAGCTCCGAATCGCCATAGCTCAGGCCATCGTTGTCGGCGTCGCCAAAGCTCCTGTAGAAGTCCTCGCGGACCGCCCGCCGCCGGACAGGCACGTTCTCGATCTGGCGACAGAGTTCGCGGGTCGCCGCGACGGCGTCTTCATAGGTGTACATGCCTTCCCTGCCCTGCGTGTTGGAATCCTGGCCGATCATGGCGCAATGGCATCACCGGCCTCCACGCGCAATAGGCTGAACGCACTAGAAGGGAGCTCCAGTGGCTGTCCCTCATGCCGCCAGTCGCCCCTGAGCGGATCGCCGCCCCGGGCGATCACCACCACGGGTCTTACCCGCCGGTGGTCGGACAGCTTGCGCTGCGGCAGCATGGCGTCGCGATCGTCCAGGCGCACCCGGAGGGGCAGATCGGCAACCCGCAATCGCCGTACCGCCAGCGGTGGGCCGGGCTGATCCACCGCCAGGGCCAGCACGAAGACGCTGTCCTCGGGCCGTACCCGCTGCGCCACCGCGGGCGCCAGGCGGACCTCCACTTCGAGCCCCGGCTTTGTCAGCGCCTGACCGGCCGCCCGCGCCGCCGTCTCCGCCCGGGCGATCCCCTGGGCGAGGGTGGCGCGCAGGGGATCGCCCGCTGGCAGCACGGCGACCAGCCGCTGCCAGTAGCCTGCCGCCTCGGCGTAGCCCCCCCGTTCGTAGGCAGCCATGCCCAACAGCCCCAGGGTGGTGGGCTCCCCGGGATTGGCGGCCAGGGCTTCGTCGGCCAGCGCCCGGGCCTGGGCATCCAGCTGGCGCCCGGCGGCGAAGAAGCGGGCCTGGGCCAGTTGCCCAAGGACCTCCGCGCGCCGGCCATCACGAGGAATGACCTGTTCGAAGGCGGCCACGGCATCCCGGTAGCGACCCAGGCCGGCATAGGCGCGTGCCAGCAGGTACCAGTTGTCGGCCGCCTGGGGTTGCAGTCGCGTCGCTGCCGCCAGATCGGCCAGCAGCGCCTGGGGCGAGGCCGGCGGCGCGGCGAGACGCTGACTCAGTTGCCAGGCCGGCCAGCCGCCGAGCAGCAGGTAGAGACCCAAGGCCAGGGCCGGGCCGCCCAGGGCGACCGCGACCCCCAGGCGACGGCCGCGGCGCTGGGGCGAAGCCTCCTCGGCAGGACTGTCGGCGAGCAGGCTGCGGCCGGCCTCGGCTTCGGCCAGCGCCAGGGCCTGGTCGTCCAGCTCGCCCCGGGCCGCCCGCGCCCGGGCTTCGGCCAGGCGCTCCTGATAGAGGGTGCGATTGAGCACCGCGCGCTGGTCCGCCGTGGCGGGTCCGCCGCGCAGGAGCGGTACCAGCAGGATCAGCAGCGCCAGGATCAGCAGCAGCCCCGCCAATCCCCAGAAGGTCGGCATCATGGCTCCTCCTCCGCCTGCAGCGCGGCCAGGCGCTGGCGTTCGGCCTCGCTCAAGGCCTGCTCCGGCCGGCGCCGCCGCGTCAGGACCAGCAGCAGGCCGGCACCGCCCAGCAGGCCCAGGCCCGGCAGCAGCCACAGCAGCAGGGTGCGCCCCTCGAAAGGCGGTCGATAGCGGATGAATTCACCGTAGCGCTGCTCCAGGTGGGCGATGATCTCGGCATCGCTCTGCCCGGCCGCCATCAGGCGCTGGATCTCGCGGCGCAGATCGCCGGCGATGGGCGCATTGGAATCGGCCAGGTCCTGGTTCTGGCACTTGGGGCAGCGCAGTTCGCGGGTCAGCGCCTGGAAGCGCGCACGCTCAGCGTCGTCGCGAAAGCCATAGGGGTCGATGGCCGCCTGGCTCAGGGTCGACCAGAGCAGCAACAGCAGCAGCCAGCCGGCCCTCATGGCGTCGCTACCAGGGCGCGATAGCGCGGCCCGAGGTCTGCGTCCCAGACGCGCTGATCGATCACCCCGACATGGCGATAGCGCACCACGCCCCGGGCATCGACGAGAAAGGTCTCCGGCGCGCCATAGACGCCCAGGTCCAGCCCCAGCCGGCCTTCGTCGTCGCGAATATCGAGCTGGTAGGGATCGTGGAACTCCGCCAGCCAGCGGCGGGCGCTGGCGTTGTCATCCTTGTAGTTGATGCCGTGGATCACCACGCCCTCGGCCTTGAGTCGAGTGAGCAGCGGGTGCTCGTCCCGGCAGGCCACGCACCAGGTGCCCCAGACATTGACCAGCGCCGGGCGGCCGAGCAGGTCCTGCCGGGTGAACAGGCGGTCGTCCTGCACGCCTGGCAGCGAAAACGCCGGAAAGGGTTGGCCGACCAGCGCCGACGGCAGGGCCTGGGGATCGCGATAGAGCCCGCGAAAGAGAAAGCCGGCCAGCATCAGAAAGGCCAGCAGTGGCAGGCAGAGCAACAGGCGACGGCGCATCAGCGGGACTCCGCGGCAGAGGCAGGGGAAGACGACCGGCGGCGGCGATAGCGCGGATCGGCCAGGGCCAGCAGGCCGCCCAGGGCGGTGAGCAGGCCACCAAGCCAGATCAGCCGGACGAAGGGCTTGATCTGCAGGCGCACGGCCCAGGCGCCCTGCCCCAGCGGCTCGCCGAGGGCCACATAGAGATCGCGGGTCAGGCCGGCGTCGATGGCGGCTTCGGTCATCACCGCGCCACTGGCCAGATAGCGGCGTTTTTCCGGGGTCAGCAGGGCGACCACCCGGCCCTCGCGCTCGACCTGCAGCAGGGCGCGCTCGGCGGTGAAGTTGGGCCCTTCGTAGTGCTGGGTACCGGCGAAGCCGAAGCGATAGCCCTGGAGTTCGACGTGCTCGCCCGGCGCCAGGCGCAGATCGCGCTGCACATCTAGCTGGCTGGCCAGCACCACGCCCAGGGCCAGCACCGCCAGCCCCAGGTGGGCCAGGTGCATGCCCCAGTAGCTGCGGGGCTGACTGCGCAGGCCGCGGCGCCAGCCCAGCGCCGCCACCTTGCCCAGCGCGTCGCGCAGCGCGGTCAACAGGATCCAGGCCGCCAACGCGAGCACCGCCAGGATCGCCGCCCTGGGCTGATCCAGCCACCAGCAAAGCAGACCGGCGAAGGCCGCGCAGCCCAGCAGGATGGGTGCCAGCAGGCGCGCCAGCCAGCGACCCGGGCTGCTTTTCCAGCGCACCAGCACCCCGACACCCAGGGCCAGCATCAGCAGCGCCATCAGCGGCACGAACAGCAGGTCGAAATACGGCGGGCCCACCGACAGCTTGGCGCCGGTCAGGCTGTCGATCACCAGCGGATAGAGGGTGCCGAGCAGGACCGTGGCGGCGGCGGTCACCAGGATCAGGTTGTTGATCAGCAGCAGCGCCTCGCGCGACGCCAGGCCAAAGGACGCCGAGCCGCTGAGCGCCGGCGCGCGCCAGGCGAACAGCGCCAGGGAGCCGCCGACCACCAGCAGCAGGAAGGCCAGGATGAAGACGCCGCGGGTGGGATCGCTGGCGAAGGCATGCACCGAGGTCAGCACCCCCGAGCGCACCAGAAAGGTCCCCAGCAGGCTGAGGGAAAAGGCGGCGATGGCCAGCAGCACCGTCCAGCCCTTGAACAGGCCGCGTTTCTCGGTCACCGCCAGGGAGTGCAGGAGCGCCGTGCCCACCAGCCAGGGCATGAAGGATGCGTTTTCCACCGGATCCCAGAACCACCAGCCACCCCAGCCCAGTTCGTAGTAGGCCCACCAGGAGCCGAGCACGATGCCGCAGCCGAGAAAGGCCCAGGCGAGCAGGGTCCAGGGCCGGGCCCAGCGCGCCCAGGCGGCGTCCAGCCGGCCTTCCAGCAGCGCCGCCAGGGCGAAGGCGAAGGCCACCGAAAAGCCGACGTAGCCCATGTAGAGCATGGGCGGATGCAGGATTAGCCCGGGGTCCTGCAGCAGCGGATTGAGGTCGTTGCCCTCCCGCGGAAATTGCGGCAGCAGGCGGGCGAAGGGATTGGAGGTGGCGACCAGAAAGGTCAGGAATCCCGTGGCCACCAGCCCGAGGATGCCCAGCACCCGCGCCAGTAGCGCCTGGGGCAAGGCCCGCGAACAGCACGCCACCGCCAGACTCCAGCCCGCCAGGATCAGCGCCCAGAGCAGCAGGGAGCCCTCGTGGGCGCCCCAGGTGGCGCTGACCTTGTAGTACCAGGGCAGGCGACTGTTGGAGTTGGCCGCCACATAGGCCACCGAGAAGTCGTCCTGCAGAAAGGCCCAGGTCAGGGCGGCAAAGGCCAGCGCCAGGAACAGCCACTGACCGAAGGCGGCCGGGCGCGCCAGACGCATCCAGTCGGCCTGACCGCGCCAGGCGCCCAGCAGCGGCAGGGTGCCCTGCACCAGAGCCATGGCCAGCCCCAGCAGCAGGCAGAGTTGTCCGAGTTCCGGGATCATGGCGCCGGCCTCGCGCCGTCGAGCGGCCGTCCGGCCTGGCGCAGCGCCTGGCTCACTTCGGGGGGCATGTATTTCTCGTCGTGCTTGGCGAGGATCTGATCGGCCACCAGGCGCCCCTGGTCGTCGAGTCGACCCAGGGCCACCACGCCCTGCCCCTCACGGAACAGATCCGGCAGGATGCCGGCATAGCTCACCCGCACCTCCCGCTGGAAATCGGTGATGACGAAACTCACCGCCAGGGAATCCGCGGCGCGCACCAGGCTGCCCTGCTCCACCATGCCGCCGGCGCGGATGCGGGTATCGCGCGGCGCCTCGCCTCGGGCGATCTGGCTCGGGGTATAGAAGAGGTTGATGTTCTGCTGCAGGGCGCTGAGGGCCAGCGCCGCTGCGCCCCCTACGCCCAGCAACAGCAGCAGGATCCACAGCAGCCGACGACGACGAACCGGATTCATGGCCGCCGCTCCCGCCGCCAGCGCTGGCGCAACTCCCGCTGCAGCCGGCGACGCGCCTGCCAGCCGTGCAGCAGCAGGCCGCCGAGGACGATCAGGGTCAGGCCGAAGGCCGGCCAGACATAGAGGCCATGACGCCCCATGCCAAGGGCTTGTGCCCAGTCCACGCCGCTCACGCGCCCTCCTCGCCCAGTTCCAGGCGTACCCAGCGACTGCGCCATTCGCGCCTGAGCACTTCCAGACGCATGCGCTGCAGCAGCACGCCGGCAAAGAACAGGTAGAACGCCAGCACCATCACCAGCAGCGGCAGCCACATGGCCGCCGGCATCGGGGGACGCTCCACCAGGCTGAAGGTGGCCGGCTGGTGCAGGGTGCTCCACCACTCCACCGAATACTTGATGATCGGCAGATTGACCGAGCCCACCAGCGCCAGGATGGCGCAGGCCCGGGCGGCGCTCTCGCGATGGTCGATGGCCTGCCCAAGGGCGATCACGCCCAGATAGAGAAACAGCAGCACCAGCATCGAGGTGAGCCGGGCGTCCCAGATCCACCAGGTGCCCCAGGTGGGAATGCCCCACAGCGACCCCGTGGCCAGGGCGATCACCGTCATCCAGGCGCCGATCGGCGCGGCCGCGCGCAGGGCCACATCGGCCAGCTTGAGGCGCCAGACCAGGCCGATGGCCCCGGCGACCGCCAGCAGCAGATAGCAGGATTGCGCCAGAAAGGCCGCCGGCACATGCACATAGATGATGCGAAAGCTGTCGCCCTGCTGATAGTCCGGCGGCGCCAGGAAGAGGCCCCACACCAGACCCACGGCCAGCAGCAGTCCGGCCAGCGCCAGGCAGGGCCCCTGCAGCCGGCCGGCCAGGCGATAGAAGATGGCGGGAGAGCCCAGGCGATGCAGCCAGGTCCAGTTCATGTCGTCCTCGTCATTGGGCCGCGCCGATGCGCAGGCCGGCGGCGATCGCCAGGGGGGCCAGGGTCAGGGCCAGCAGGGTCAGGCAGCCCAGCCAGAGCAGCAGCCCCGCTACCGGCAGGCCCAGCCGCGCCGCGTCCAGGGTGCTGGCGCCAAGGATCAGCACCGGGATCTGCAGCGGCAGATTGAGCAGGGCCAGCAGCAGCCCGCCACGGGCCAGGCCCACGGTGAGGGCCGCGCCGATGGCGCCGATCAGGGTCAGGGCCAGACTGCCCAGGGTCAGGGCCGCCAGGGTCGCCGGCAGGGCCGCGGCGGGCAGCCCCAGCATCAGCGCCAGTACCGGCGTCAGGGCCACCAGGCCGAGGCCGGCGAAGCACCAGTGCACCAGCAGCTTGAGCAGGACCAGCAGCGGCAAGGGCTGGGGCGCCAGCAGCCAGAGTTCCAGGGAACCGTCCTGCCACTCGCTGCGAAACAGGGCTTCCTGACCGAGCAGCAGGGCCAGCAACAGCGCGATCCACAACAAGCCCGGCGCCAGGGCGGCCAGCTGCTGGCTATCGGGCCCCAGGGCCAGGGGAAACAGGGTCACCACCAGGGCATGGAAAGCCAGGGGCGTGAGCCACAGCGCCGGTCGGCGCCAGGCCAGGCGCCCTTCGCGCCCGAGGATGGCCAGCCAGGCGCCGCTCATCGACCAGCGTCCAGCCAGAGCAGGCGATGGGCGGCCGGGGCGGCTTCCAGCTCGCGGTGACTGGTCAGCACCAGGGCGCCACCCGCGGCGCAATGCGCCTGCAGGCGCGCTTCCAGCCGCGCGCAGGTGCTGGCGTCGAGGGCGGTGAAAGGTTCGTCCAGCAACCAGAGCCGCGGCGGCGCGGGCAGCTGGAGACGGGCCAGGGCGACGCGGCGACGCTGACCGGCCGAGAGCTGCCGGCAGGGCTCGTCCGTCCAGTCGGCCAGCCCCTCGGCCGCCAGGGCGGTCCGGCAGGCCTGCCGCGTCGTCGGGCGCCACAGATTGGCCAGGCTATGGAGATTTTCCGCCGCGGTCAGCCCCTCGGCGATGCCGGGCGCATGCCCCAGCCAGAGCAGTTCGGCGGCGGCGGGCCGGCGTACCGTACCGGCATCCGCCGGCAGCAGTCCCGCCAGGATGCGCAGCAGGCTGGTCTTGCCACTGCCGTTGACGCCCCCGATCTGCAGCGATTCGCCCGCCGCCACGCTCAGACTCAGGTCGTCGAACAGCAGGCGACCGCCCCGTTCGCAACGGAGCGCGACGGCGTCGAGCAGGGGCTGATTCAAGACAGGGGTTCTCACGGCACTAAAGTCGGTCGGGCGCTGGCCGTTAACCCGGCACACGCCCTTGAAGGCGCGCCATTATACACAGGCGATTCCACCGGACCTGCCCGATGACTTCCATCTCCGCGATCCAACCCAGCGCTGGCGTCACGCCCGCCCTGCCCGTCCGGGCCGCGGCGGCGCAGGCGTCGGACGCAGGGGCGCAGATCCTGCAGGCCCTGCAATCCCTCGACGACCTGATTCCGCCCGGCAGCACGGCCACCGCCGAGGTGCTGGCCACCCGTCCGGCCGGCCAGAGCTTCCAGTTCCTGCTGCAACTGCAGCTGGCCGAGGGCGGCAGCGTCCTGCTCACCACCCAGAGTCCGACCAATAACCTGCCGGTGGGCAGCCAGCTGCTGGTGAGCACCCTTGGCTCCACCCAGCTGGCCGTACTGCTGCAGAGCCTGGAAGGCGACGCGCCACCGCCGCCGCTGCAGCAACTGGATCTGCGCCAGTTGCCGGTGGGCACCACCCTGCAATTGCGGGTGCTGAGCAGCCTGCTGCAACAGCCACCCGGCGCGGCGCCTACCTATGAGGTGATCGCCAAGGCCCTGAGCTCCAGTCTCGAAGGTCGCCAGCTCAAGCTGGAATCGCCCCGCCCGGTGCCGGTGGGCAGCCTGCTGACCGTGGTGATCAAGGACAGCCAGGAGGTCACGGTGCTGCCCATGGCGCAGCGCCTCGACCAACTCGACATCGACCGCCAACTGCAGGGCCAGGGACAGCGCCAACTGTCGATGAATGCCCTGCTGCAATGGCTGGAGGACGTCCCCGAGGCGGACCTGCCACCGTCGGTGGGTGCGGCGCTCAAGTCCCTGCTGGCCAATCTGGAACACACCGAGGCCCTGACCACCCCGCAGGGCTGGGCGCGCGCCCTGGCGCGCAGCGGTCTGCAACTGGAGCAGCAACTGCTGGATCGCGGCGGCCCCGAGCTCCAGGAAGACTTCAAGGCCAACCTGCTGCGCCTGGTGGATCGGCTGCTGGCCAGCGTACCGGGCGAGGCCCTGCGCAATCCCCAGGTCGCGATCCAGACCGCCCAGCAGAATCTGCCCGATGCCTTGCGCCGGGCGCTGGGCGACGCCGCCACCGCCAGTCGCCAGCCCACCGCCCTGGACTTTCCCCTGGGTGAGCGCGACGGTCGCGGCCTCAGTGCCGCCAACGCCGAACTCGATGAATTGCTGCAACTGGCCACCGGCGTCATCGCCCGGCTGCAGACCCACCAGCTCGCCAGCCTGGCGCAGACCCAGGTCTTGCCCGACGGCTATTACCTCTCCACCTGGCAGACCGAGATCCCCTGGCGCGATGGCGAGCGCCTTGGCGCGGTGCAGGTGCGCTTCCAGGAGGAACGACCGCCGCCGGACAGCCGCGGTGAAGCCCGCGACAGCCTGTGGAAGGTGGAACTGGCCTTCGATCTGGCGCCGCTCGGCCCGCTGCAGGTACGCGCGCAACTGGCCAGTGGCCGGCTGTCGAGCGAGTTCTGGGCGGAAAAAGGCGCCACCGCGACCCTGATCGATACCGAATTGCCCCATCTGCGCGAGCGCCTGCTGGCCGCCGGCTTCGTGGTCGGCGACCTCAGCAGCCGCCAGGGCCGTCCCGCACGCCATCCGCGCACCTCCCTCGAACAACGCTGGATCGACGACACCGCATGAGCACGACCGCCGCCCGCCAGGCCATCGCGCTGTCCTATGACGGCAGCAGCGCCCCCATCCTCTCCGCCAAGGGCGACGCCGAACTGGCGGAACTCATCCTGGCCACCGCCCGGGAGCACGAGGTGCCCATCTATGAGAACGCCGACCTGGTGCGCATCCTGGCGCGCCTGGAGCTGGGCGCGGAAATCCCCGAGGCGCTCTATCGCACCCTGGCCGAGATCATCGCCTTCGCCTGGCACCTCAAGGGCAAGTGCCCGGCACACTTGGCCGACCAGCCGGATCTGTCGTACGGTTGGGAGCGGATGCCGTAGATATCCAGCTCAATTCTCTTATCGCGGCCATGGGCCGCTCCTACAGGGAGTGATGCTTTTGTAGGAGCGGCCCATGGCCGCGATAGTCCAAGTCAGAGCGGTCGCTACGGCGCACCGGCATGGCCGCGACAAAACCCGCAAAAACCTGCCCTACCCCCGCCGCAACGAATGCCCGACGGCGCCCTTCTCTTCCACCTTGGCGGCGTCCCACAGGGCATCCATCTCCTCCAGACTGGCCTCCTGGGGCGAGCGGTCCTGGGCTTTCAGCGCCTCTTCGATGAAGCGGAAGCGCCGCTCGAACTTGGCGTTGGCCTGGCGCAGGGCATCTTCGGCGTCGACCTGCAGGTGCCGCGCCAGGTTGACCATCACGAACAGTAGATCGCCGACCTCTTCCGCCACCTGGGCCGCCTGGCCGTTGGCCATGGCCTCGCGCACCTCGTCCAGTTCCTCCTGGATCTTGGCCACCACCGGCGTGGCATCCGCCCAGTCGAAGCCGACATTGGCCGCACGCTTCTGCAGCTTGGCCGCGCGACTCAGGGCCGGCAGCGCGGCTGGCACGTCGTCCAGCAGCGACAGCTGCTCGGGCGCCGCGGCCTTTTCCGCCCGCTCCTCGGCCTTGATCTCTTCCCAGCGGCGCTTGATGGTCGGCTCGTCCAGCCGCGGCAGGTCCAGCGGGCCATGCAGGTCGCCATCGGGAAAGACATGGGGGTGGCGTCGCACCAGCTTGCGGGTGATGCCATCCACCACCTGGGCAAAGTCGAAATGGCCATCCTCGCGCCCCAGCTGGCTGTAGTAGACGACCTGGAACAGCAGATCGCCCAGCTCGTCGCGCAGCTGCGGAAAATCCCGCCGGGCGACGGCGTCGGCGACCTCGTAGGCCTCTTCCAGGGTGTGGGGCACGATGCTGGCGTAGTCCTGGCGCAGGTCCCAGGGGCAGCCGTGTTGGGGGTCGCGCAACCGGGCCATGAGGTGCAGCAGGTCGTCGAGCTTGTACATTGGGTGAATCCTGTCACTGGAAAAAGAACGAGGCGCCAGGAGGCGCCTCGTGGGGGCATCGTCACCGGCTCAGGCGGCGCGATTGCGCCGGGCTTCGATGATGTTGGGCAGCTGGGAGATTCGCCCGAGCAGACGACCGAGGGCGTCCAGGCCGGGGATCTCGATGGTCAGCAGCATGTTGGCGGTGTTTTCCTCGCGATTGGAGCGGGTGTTCACCGCCAGCACGTTGATCCGCTCGTTGAGCAGGATCTGCGAGACATCGCGCAACAGACCGGAGCGGTCGAAGGCCTTGATGACGATATCGACCGGATAGGTCTGCACCGGCACCGGGCCCCAGCTCACCTGAATGGTCCGCTCCGGCTCGCGACTGGCCAGCTGCAGGGCGTTGGCGCAGTCCTGCCGGTGGATGGTCACGCCGCGCCCCAGGGTGATGTAGCCGACGATGGCATCGCCCGGCACCGGCTGGCAGCAACCGGCGATCTGGGTGAGCAGGTTGCCCACGCCCTGGATCTGCACATCGCCGCGCTTGCCCGGCTTGTTGGTCGGCTTGCGCGGCAGGAGATCGAGGGTATCGACGCCCTTGTCCGGCTCCACCAGCTGCTGGGCGGCGTGCATCACATGGGCCAGGCGCAGGTCACCGGCGCCCAGGGCTGCCAGCATGTCCTCGGCACCCTTGTAGTTGACCTTCTCGGCCAGGGTATTGAAGTCCACCGGCGGCAGCGCCAGGCGCGACAACTCTCGCTCGACCATGGCCTTGCCGGCGGCGACGTTCTGGTCACGCGCCTGGAACTTGAACCAGTGGACGATCTTGGCCCGGGCCCGCGAGGTGTTGACGTAGCCGAGGTTGGGGTTGAGCCAGTCGCGGCTGGGCGAGCCCTGCTTGCCGGTGATGATCTCCACCTGCTCGCCGGTCTGCAGCTGGTAGTTCAGCGGCACGATGCGGCCGTTGATCTTGGCGCCACGGCAGTTGTGGCCGATCTCGGTGTGCACCCGGTAGGCGAAGTCCAGCGGCGTCGCGCCCTTGGGCAGGTCGATGGCGTGGCCGTCGGGGGTGAAGACATAGACCCGGTCCGGCTCGATGTCGACGCGCAACTGGTCGGCCAGGCCGCCGATGTCGCCCAGCTCCTCGTGCCATTCCAGCACCTGGCGCAACCAGGAGATCTTCTCTTCGTAGTGGTTGGAGGCCGACTTGACATCGGTGCCCTTGTAGCGCCAGTGGGCGCAGACCCCCAGTTCGGCCTCTTCGTGCATGGCGTGGGTACGGATCTGCACCTCCAGCACCTTGCCCTCCGGACCGATCACCGCAGTGTGCAGGGAACGGTAGCCGTTCTCCTTCGGGTTGGCGATATAGTCGTCGAACTCGCGGGGAATGTGCCGCCACAGGGTATGCACGATACCCAGCGCGGTGTAGCAGTCACGCACCTCGGGTACCAGCACCCGCACCGCGCGCACGTCGTATATCTGGCTGAACTCCAGGCCCTTGCGCTGCATCTTCCGCCAGATGGAATAGATGTGCTTGGCCCGGCCGCTGATGTCGGACTTGATACCGGTGGCGGTGAGTTCGTCACGCAGCTGCTGCATGACATCGGCGATGTACTGCTCGCGATCCAGCCGCCGCTCGTGCAGCAGGGTCGCGATCTGCTTGTACTGCTGGGGCTCCAGGTAACGGAAGGACAGGTCCTCCAGCTCCCACTTGATATGACCGATGCCCAGGCGGTGGGCCAGGGGCGCATAGATGTCGGCCACTTCGCGAGCCACCCGGTTGCGGCGCTCTTCGGTGGCGTTCTTGACCGCACGGATGGCGCAGGTGCGCTCGGCCAGCTTGATCAGGGCCACACGCACGTCGTCGACCATTGCCACCAGCATGCGCCGCAGGTTGTCGACCTGGGTCTGGCTGCCCAGCACCATGGACTTGCGCGGATTGAGACTCTCGCTGATCGCCGCCATGCGCAGCACGCCTTCGATCAGCTTGGCCACCACCGGCCCGAAATGCTCCGCGGCCGACTCCAAGGTCGCCTTGCCCTCGCGCACCGCCCGGTAGACGATGGCCGCGATCAGGCTGTCCTGATCCAGCTTGAGATCGGCCAGGATCTCGGCCATCTCCAGCCCGGTATGGAAACTGGAGGTGCCCTCCGCCCAGGTGTGCTCGACCTGGCCGGAATTCTCCTCCGCCGTGCGGGCGAAGCCGCAGGCATCCAGCAAGGTCTCGCGATCGAGATTCGGATCCACGCTCTGGATGTGATCCAGCCAGGCGTGAAGGTTGATGCTGCCATCGACGTTGACTGGCTGATGCGCTCTGACCTGTACCATCTACCCCTTCCTCACGGCGGTGCCTTCGCCGGATTGGCTCGCATCGGTTGGCGAGCCGTCGTTACCCGGGCATCCCGCCCGCTTCGAACAACACCATGGCTTCCACATGGGCGGTCTGCGGGAACATGTCGAGAATGCCCGCTCTTGTCATGCGATAGCCCTGTCGGACCAGCTCTCCCGCGTCCCGCGCCAGGGTGGCCGGATTGCAGGAGACATAGACCAGTCGCCCGATACCCAGGCCGCTGAGTTGCCGAACCACCTCCAGCGCACCGTCGCGCGGCGGATCCAGCAGCGCCAGCGAATGGCTGCCCAGATCGGCGGGTAGCGGGTTCGACAGGTCCACCTGTAGAAAGTGCGCGTTGCCGATGCCGTTGTCACGCGCATTTTGTATTGCCCGGGATGTCATCGCCGCGACCCCTTCGATCCCGGTGACGGCCGCCGCCTGCCGCGCCAGCGGCAAGGCGAAGTTGCCAAGGCCGGAGAAGAGATCGAGGACCCGGTCGTCGGCCTTGGGCGCCAGCCAGTCCAGGGCCTGGGCGACCATGGCTTCGTTGATGGCGGCATTGACCTGGACGAAGTCACCCGGCTGATAGGCCAGCGTCAGGTCCCAGGGCGCCAGCCGATAGCCCAGCCTGACGTCGGCCTGGTCCGGTTGCGGCTCGCCCTTGCCCTGCCACCAGAGCTGGACGCCGGCCGCCGCGCAGAAGTCGCGCAGGCGCGCCTGGTCACCCGGCAGCAGCGCCTGGGTATGGCGCACCAGCAAGGCGGTTGCCGTCCCCTGGAAGAGTTCGACGTGCCCGATCGCCTGGGGCCGTTCCAGCCCGCTCAGCAGCTCCGGCAACGCCCGCAGCAGGGGCTGCAGTTCCGGCACCAGCACCAGGCAGTCGTCGGGGGTGACGATGTCCTGGCTGGCCTCGGCGCGAAAGCCCACTTCCAGGTGGCCCTGGCCTTCGTCCCAGCGCACCGCGATGCGGGCGCGACGGCGATAGCCGAATTCGGGCCCGACCATGGGCGCGGCCCAGGCCAGCGGCTGCACCCCGGCCAGCCGGCGGAACTGCTCGGCCAGGGCTTCCTGCTTGAGGGTCAGCTGATCGGCATGGGGCAGGTGCTGCAGGGTGCAACCGCCGCAGCGGTCGGCCACACTGCAGGGCGGCGTGCGCCGCAGCGGACTGGCCTCCAGCACTCTTAGCGTACGGGCTTCGACTACCTGACTGCGGGCACCGAGCACCCGCGCCTCGACCCGTTCGCCCGGCAGGGCGCCGGCGACGAACCAGGTCCGCCCGCCTTCGTGAGCGATGCCGCGCCCGTCATGGGACAGCCGCTCGATGCCCAGCAGCTGCCGCTTGCCGGTCGGCACCCCGGTCGCCCGGGCGCCACCGGCCGGCTGGAAGCGCAGTCCGCCACCGCCCCGCTTAGCGCGCGTCATAGACGCCGGTCGACAGGTAGCGATCGCCTCGGTCACAGATGATCGCGACGATCACCGCATTGTCCACTTCCCGGGCGATGCGCAGGGCGCCCGCCACCGAACCACCGGACGACACGCCGCAGAAGATGCCTTCTTCCCGCGCCAGGCGGCGCATGGTGTCCTCGGCTTCCTGCTGGCCCATGTCGATGATGCGATCCACGCGGCTGGCCTCGTAGATCTTTGGCAGATAGGCCTCCGGCCAGCGACGGATGCCGGGGATGGCCGCGCCCTCCTCCGGCTGCAGACCGACGATCTGCACCTTGGGATTCTGCTCCTTGAGGTAGCGCGAGGTGCCCATGATGGTCCCGGTGGTGCCCATGGAGCTGACGAAATGGGTGATGCTGCCATGGGTCTGGCGCCAGATTTCCGGACCGGTCCCCAGGTAGTGGGCCACCGGATTGTCGCCATTGCCGAACTGGTCGAGCACCTTGCCGCGACCTTCGGCCTGCATTCGAGTGGCCAGATCCCGCGCTCCTTCCATGCCGTCTTCCCTGCTTACCAGGATCAACTCGGCGCCATAGGCGGTCATGGCCGCCTTGCGCTCGGCACTGGAGTTGTCGGGCATGATCAGGATCATGCGGTAGCCCATGATGGCCGCCGCCATGGCCAGGGCGATCCCGGTATTGCCGGAGGTGGCCTCGATCAGGGTATCCCCAGGCTGGATGTCGCCGCGGGCCTCGGCCTGGCGGATCATCGACAGCGCCGGGCGGTCCTTGACCGAGCCCGCCGGGTTGTTGCCTTCCAGCTTGAGCAGCACGGTACTGCGGGTGTCGCCGGCCAGGCGCTGCAGGCGCACCAGCGGTGTGTTACCGATGCAATCGGCGATGGTGGGATAGTGCAGACTCATGAATCAGCTCGTTCCGCCAAGGGTGAAAGCCTTCCATGATACTCCCAAAGCCCCGCTGACCCTACCCGTCCGGCGCCTGGCTAGGGTCGGCGCGTGGCGGCACCGTCGCTGGCCACTTCCAGGGCCGCGGGCAGGCTCACTGACAGCACGCCCTCCGGACCCAGGTTGGGACGTATCTCGGGCGTCACCTGCATCCCCGGCAGTCCGGCCAGACGCTCGGCCAGTCGCTTGGCGGCATCGGGTGCCACCTTGCGGGTCAGGTCCTCGGTACCGGAATACAGCCAGAGCTGCACCGGCCGTGCCCCGCCCACGCCCTGGAATTCCTGCGCCCGCTTGAGAATGAAGCCCTGCTGCCAGCCAAAGGCGACATCGCTCGCCACATAGCGCTGGAACGCCTGCGGCTGCCTATAAAGGGTGTCGAGCACGAAGAGGCCGCCGTAGCCATGGCCCCACAGCGTCTGGCGATTGGGATCCACCGGCACGCTCTGGGTCAGCAGCGGCTTGATGCGCTGCTCGATCAGGTCGAGAAAGGCCCGCGAGCCTCCTGCCGGCCAGTCCTTGCGCACGTCGTCGCGGGCGCGGCCATTGCCCACCGCCGGGGTGTAGTCGTAGGTGCGCTCCTGCATGGCGTCCGCGGCATCGGCGTAGCCGATCGCCACCAGCACCGGGGCACTCTTCAGTTTATGGGGCGACAGCCAGACATCCTGGAGTTGCGCCAGGGCGGCATCGCCATCAAGCAGGAACAGCGCGGGATAGCCCATCATCGGCGCCGGCTGCTTGGGAATGCCGATATAGACCCGATAGCGGCGCTTGCCATCCGCCGAGTCGAGCAGGTGCGTCTCGAAGCTGTAGTACATCGACCCCCGCTCCACCAGGGTGGTCTTCTTCGGCTCCTGGGCCTGGGTCGGCGCCAGCCAGCCGGTCCCCAGCAACAGGGCGCCCGCCAGCATCAGACTGCAACTCTTCTTCAAAGGATCTCCTCGAACGCAACCGCACCGGAACGACCGGCAGTCCCTACCAGACCGCCGATGGGGTCAATGGTTGTGCACCGCGGCCAGGGACCGTGGCAGCCTTCGCGGATTTTCTCGAATCAGAGCGCCAGGGGGTGCGACCCCTTTCGCAAAGACTCTCTTTACATTTGGTAAAGGGGTTAGACTGGCCAAATTTCCTTTGGGGGACGTGCAGTGCTGGACGAATTGGGACTCAAGGGGCGCATCCTGCTGTTGAGCGTCCTCCCGACCTGCTGCATGGCGGCCCTGCTGGGGGTCTACTTCAGCTGGGTGCAGCTGTCCGACATGCGCAGCCAGCTCATCGAGCACGGCCAGCTGGTGGCCCAGCAGATGGCGCCGCTCATCGCCCCGGCCATGCGCACCGGCGACAACGACCAGCTCAACCGCATCGCCCAGCGCGCGCTCGACCAGGCCGATGTCCGCGCCATCACCTTCCTGGATGCCGACGGCAACGTCCTCGCCCACGCCGGTCCCTCGATGACGGTGGAGCTCACCGGGCGCGACTACCAGACCATCAGCATGAGATCCGGTCTGGACATCACCCACTTCAACCTGCCGGTGCAGACTCACGACCTGCGCCTGACCCGCAGCGACGGCAGCCCGGCCACCCCCCAGACACTGGGCTGGATCCAGCTCGAACTCTCCCATCACGCCACCCTGCTGCGCGGCTATCGCAACCTGGTGGCCGGCCTCCTGCTGATCCTGCTCGGCCTGGCCTTCACCGCCTTCATCGCGGTGCGCATGGGTCGGCGCATCAACCGACCGCTGCAGGTGATCGCCCAGGGCGTCAGCCAGCTGCAGGAAGGTCGCCTGGAGACCCGCCTGCCGACCCAGCTCGGCAGTCCCGAATTCGACGAACTGGCCACCGGCATCAATCGCATGGCCGAGGCCATGGAAAACGCCCAGTTCGAGATGCAGAACAACATCGACCAGGCCACCGAGGACGTGCGCCAGAATCTGGAAACCATCGAGATCCAGAACATCGAACTGGATCTGGCGCGCAAGGCCGCGCTGGAGGCCAGCCGCATCAAGTCGGAATTCCTGGCCAACATGAGCCATGAGATCCGCACCCCGCTCAACGGCATCATCGGCTTCACCAACCTGATGCAGAAGAGCGAACTGACCCCGCGCCAGCAGGATTACCTGAGCACCATCCAGAATTCCGCCGAGAGCCTGCTGGGCATCATCAACGAGATCCTCGACTTCTCGAAGATCGAAGCCGGCAAATTGGTGCTGGAGAATCTGCCGTTCAACCTGCGCGACATGATCCAGGACACCCTGACCATCCTGGCGCCCTCGGCCCATGAGAAGCACCTGGAACTGGTCTGCCTGGTCTATCGCGACACCCCGACCCATCTGGTCGGCGATCCGCAGCGTCTGCGCCAGGTGCTCACCAACCTGGTGAGCAATGCCATCAAGTTCACCCACTCCGGCACCATCGCCGTGCGCGCCATGGTCGAGGAAGAGACCGACGACCACGCCCAGCTGCGCATCAGCGTCCAGGACACCGGCGTCGGCCTCACCGACGAAGACCGGCAGATGCTGTTCCAGGCCTTCTCCCAGGCCGACAACTCCCTGACCCGCCAGGCCGGCGGCACCGGCCTCGGCCTGGTCATCTCCAAGCGCCTGATCGAGCAGATGGGCGGCGAGATCGGTCTGGAAAGCATCCCCGGCGAGGGCTCGGAATTCTGGATCACCCTCAACCTGCCCAAAGCCCATGGCAGCGTCGAGAGCCACAAGCGCATCGCCTTGGCCGGTCGCCGCGTCGGCCTGGTGGAGCCCCACCCCCTCACCCGCCAGGCGCTGCAGCACCAGCTGGAAGAATGCGGCCTGAGCGTGGAGCCGTTCGAGACCCTCGAGCAGCTCAGCGAAGCCGTCGCCCATCCGGCCTCCGGCAAGTTGCCGGTCAGCCTGGCGGTACTCGGCGTCAGCGCCCGCAGCATTCCACCGGATCTGCTCACTGAGCGCATATGGGAACTGGGCCGCCAGGACTGCAACACCCTGGTCTATTGCCCGACCACCGACCAGGCGGTCTTCCATGCCTCGCTGCCCGATGTCCATTGCCAGCTGCATTCCAAGCCGGCCTGCAGTCGCAAGCTGGAGCAGGCGGTGGCGGAATTGCTCAACCAGCGGCCGCAGCGCAACGAGAGCGGTGGCCTGGGCATCACCGACCGCCCGCCGCGACTGCTCTGTGTGGACGACAATCCGGCCAACCTGCTGCTGGTGGAGACCCTGCTGACCGACCTGGGCGCCCAGGTCACGGCGGTGGAAAGCGGCTATGCCGCAGTGGAAGCGGTGCAGCAGGAGCGCTTCGACCTGGTGTTCATGGACGTGCAGATGCCCGGCATGGACGGACGCCAGGCCACCGAGGCGATCCGCGACTGGGAAGCCAGCGAGGGCGGCACTCCGGTGCCCATCGTCGCCCTCACCGCCCACGCCATGGCCAACGAGAAACGCGCGCTGCTGCAGAGCGGCATGGACGACTACCTCACCAAGCCCATCAGCGATCGGCAACTGGCCCAGGTCATCCTCAAGTGGACCGGCCTGCGCCTGCTGCACAGCTCGGCGCCCGAGGTCACCAGCCTCAACAGCGGCGGCCAGGACATCTCCACCCTGCCGGTGATGGATGCCGACGAAGGCCTGCGGCTGGCCGCCAACAAGCCGGATCTGGCCAAGGATCTCCTGAGCATGCTGCTCGCCTCCCTGGCCGCGGATCGCCAGGCCATCCGCCAGGCCCGCGAAGACGGCGATCGGATCGCCCTCATCGAGCGTGTTCACCGCCTGCATGGCGCCACCCGCTATTGTGGCGTACCCCAGCTGCGCGCGGCCTGCCAGCACAGCGAAACCCTGCTCAAGCAGGGCGCTCCCACCTCCAGCCCGGCGCTGGAAGAACTGGACGCGGCCATCGTCAACCTGTCGACCCAGGCCAAGAGCCCGCTCTAGCGGGCTAGTCCTCGAACAGCCTCAGCTGCAGCGCCGCCTCGCGCAGATCGGTCAGGCGCACGCCCACGCCCAGCAGCCGTACCGGCCGATTGCCCCGGCGGTAGGCCTGCTCCAGCAGGCGCCGATAACTGTCGAGATCGCGACCGGCACCCTGCTGCTCCAGGGTGGTCTGGGTGAAGTCGTGGAATTTGACCTTGATGAAGGGCCGCTCCGGGCGATAGCGGTCCGCCAGGCGCGTCAGGCGCTCTTCGAGCTTGGCCAGCAAGTCGGGCAATTCCTGTGCACAGGCGGCAGCGTCGGGCAGGTCGCGGTCATAGGTGCGTTCCACGCTGGCCGACTGCCGCTGGCTGTCCACCTTGACCTGGCGCTCGTCGATGCCATGGGCCAGCGACCAGAGGCGCTCGCCGAAGCTGCCGAATTCGCGCAGCAGATCGAAGCGCGACCAGGTATGCAGATCGCTGCAGAGGACGATGCCGCGACGCTTGAGCTTGTCGGCGGTGACCTTGCCGACGCCGTGCAGCTTGGCCACCGGCAGCGCGGCGACGAAGTCAGCCACCTCGTGGGGAGCGATGACGAACAGCCCGTTGGGCTTTTTCCAGTCGCTGGCGATCTTGGCGAGAAACTTGTTAGGCGCGACGCCGGCGGACACCGTAATGTTGAGCTCCTGCCACACCCGACGGCGGATATCGCGGGCGATCAGGGTAGCGCTGCCATTGAACAGCTCGCACTGGGTGACATCCAGGTAGGCTTCGTCGAGGGACAGCGGCTCGATCAGCTCGGTGTAGTCCTGGAAGATCCCGTGGATCTGCCGCGACACCTCCTTGTAGACCTCGAAGCGCGGCTTGACGAACACCAGGTCGGGACAGAGTTTCTGCGCCTGATGGGAGGACATGGCCGAACGCACCCCGAAGGCCCGGGCTTCGTAGTTGCAGGTGGCGACCACCCCGCGGCGATCGGGGGTCCCGCCTACCGCCAGCGGCTTGCCGCCCAGGCGCGGATCGTCACGCATCTCGATGGACGCATAGAAGCAGTCACAGTCGACATGAATGATCTTGCGCTGGCGTTTGGGTGGGAGCTGGGCGAGAGAATTGTCCGGAGCCATGGGAGCAGATGCCGGGCCGGGCATGACGGCTGATTATCCGTACAGTAAGCCAAGACCGCCCGGATTTGTCCATGGCGAACGACGAATCACCCGTCAACCGACGTCTTGCAGCAGGCGTTGCCGGTGCACGACCTCTTCGCGCAGCTCATCGACCACCGCCTTGAGATCGTGGGCATGGTGCAGCTGATCGTAATAAAGGTGGCGTTCGGCGATCACGCCGTCGGGTGTGGTGATCATCAATCGTGCGAAATGCTCGCTGCGCTCGAAGAACTCGATGCGACCCAGGCCCTGGAGATGGTGGAGCAAGGTTTCCAGCAGGAGATTCATGGCGGCCCCTTGGACTTTCCTGGTCAAACGGTCCGGTCGCGCTGCCCATCGTCGAAAGGTGCACTCTCGTCGCCGGCGATGGCGGTCCGATCTTCTATATGGCCGGAGCGAACATGGCGGGACGTGGTGTCCAGCAATTCCTGCGCAGCGGCGCGGAGCGTCTGCATGTCGTCGACGAGCAATTCGACTTTCTCCACGACCTGAAGTGCCATCTCCGACGCGCCTTTGGCACTGCTGCCGGTCAGCGCCAGGGAAAGATTGCACAACTGGGCGACCAGTGTCGCTATATCGTGATCCATCACGCGCATGATGCGCTGATCCAGACAACTCGAATCCTGGGAAGGCTGCATGAGGTTCTCCATAACACTCATCAAGGGTAGCACATGGCCACCACCCGCCTTAACCGCTTAGCGGCGTTTTGCTATCACCTTCTCACTTGATCAAAGAGGCACTCTCATCGGGTTTCCGGACTCTTTGCCGCCAGGACAGGTCGACTGAGGACGTACCTCTAGGAGAACCCTCATGAAACGCCCTCTACTCCTGTCCTCCGCCCTGCTCCTCAGCCTCATGCTGGGTGGCTGCTTCGATCGCGACCAGTCGGATCAACAGAATCGCTCGAGCGGTGAAAAGGCATCCGTGCAGATGCAGAAAAGCGACGGCGACAAGTAGGCCCGCCCCTGCTCGGTAAATAAGCCTTTGATCGCTATTAAATTTTTCTTGACGAATTTTTTCTTGGCCCTATACTGAGCCCCATCGGACGCGGGATGGAGCAGTCTGGTAGCTCGTCGGGCTCATAACCCGAAGGTCGTTGGTTCAAATCCAGCTCCCGCAACCAAATTCGAAAAAACCACTCTCTTGAGTGGTTTTTTTTTGCGCTGAATTTGACCCAGGTCAGATCCAAGCGGTGCGAACTTGGCAGCTGCAAGAGCTACAAAGGTTGGTATAGAGCTTTTTTATCTGTACAAGGCTTGGCAAACCGCGCGCGACCAGTAATCTGACGCGCGTTCCTGTCTAGAGGAGTTTGCATGACTGCACCTGATCCAGCCAAAGAGGTCTCCTCGAAGCCGGCATCCCCTGCGGACCACCCCGTAGCGCCCCCTCAAGCGCTACCCTGGCGCCTTCTGGAGCGGTTGACGGCCTATCGACAACCCATCGAACTGGGCGTCACCCTGGTACTGTTCGCCGCCGCCTTGGTGGTCTGTTGGCACCTGCTCAGCAGCATCGATGGCGAAGCCCTTCACGATGCCCTCCACGATATCCCCCATTCCTCGCTGATCGGCGCCCTCATCGCCGCGGCCGCCGGTTTCACCATCCTGCTCGGTTACGAGTGGTCGGCCATGCGCTTCGCCGACGTCAAGTTGCCGGCCCGAACCTGGACCATGGGTGGTCTTACCGCCTTCGCCATCGGCAACGCGATCGGCCTGTCCATGCTGTCCGGCGGCTCGGTGCGCTATCGCCTCTATGCCCGTCAGGGGCTCAGTGCCCTGGAAGTGGCGCAGATGACGGTATTCTCCAGTCTGGCGCTGGGCACCGCCCTGCCGCCGCTGGCCGCCATCGCCGCCCTGACCAACCTGCCGGCCTCCACCCAGGCCCTGCGCGTGCCGGAAGCGGTCATCGTCACGGTGGCTGCCCTGATCCTGATCGGCTATGCCGTGGGCATCCTGGCGCTGCGTCGCTGGCGCGCGCCCGAGCAGCCCTGCGCCCATGCCCTGCACTTCCGCATCGGCAAGCGCGCCCTGCGCCTGCCGACCCTGCGGCTGTCCGTGCTGCAGCTGGTGATCACCATCCTCGACGTGACCGCCGCCTCGATGGTGCTCTATCTATTGCTGCCCACGGCGCCGCCCTTCGGTGCCTTCCTGCTGGTCTACCTGCTGGCCCTGGCCGCCGGGGTGCTCAGCCATGTTCCAGGCGGTGTCGGCGTGTTCGAAGCGGTACTGCTGGCCGCCTTCGCCAATGAGCTGGGCGCCGCGCAGCTAGCCGCGGCGCTGGTGGTCTACCGCCTCTTCTATGTGTTACTGCCGTTCGTGATCGCCTGCCTGGTGCTGCTGTTCAGCGAAGGCCGGCGCCTGCTGTCGAACAGCCCGGCCGTACGGGTCGCCTCAGGCCTGGCCGCACCCATCCTCGCCATCCTGGTTTTTTTTTCTGGGGTGGTGCTGCTTTTTTCTGGGGTCACCCCTGAAATAGACACCCGCCTGGAGGGCATGGACTTCCTGCTCCCCCAGCGGCTGATCGATGCCTCCCACCTGGGCGCGAGCCTGATCGGCGTCGTCTGTCTATTGCTGGCGCAGGGATTGCGCCGGCGCCTTTCCGCGGCTTGGGCGGTGACCTTGGTTTTGCTGCTGCTGGGCTGCCTGCTGTCCCTGTTGAAAGGTTTCGACTGGGAGGAAGCCTCCATTCTGGCGATGACGGCCGCGCTGCTTGCCATCTTTCGTAAATCCTTCTATCGCCGCAGCCGGCTGATGGAACAGCCCTTCTCGCCGCTGTACGTGACCGCCAGCATCTGCGTGGTCGCCGCCTCGGTGTGGCTGCTGCTGTTCGCCTACCAGGATGTCCCCTACGAAACGCGTCTGTGGTGGCAATTCGCGCTGGATGCCGATGCCCCGCGCGGCCTGCGTGCCGCCCTGGGCAGCTCCGTCCTGCTGCTGATCATCGCCCTGGGCTGGCTGCTGCGCGCCGCGCCACCGCCCATCGAAGCGCCCACCGGCGCCGAGCTCGAGCGCGCCTTCGGCATCGTGCGCAAGTCCAGCCAGCCGGATGGCGGCCTGGTGATGACCGGCGACAAGGCCCTGCTCTTCCACGAAAGCGACGATGCCTTCCTGATGTACGGACGGCGGGGCCGCAGCCTGATCGCCCTATTCGATCCCATCGGCCGCTCCCAGCCCCGTGCCGAGCTGATCTGGAAATTTCGCGACCTCTGCGACCTGCACCATGCACGACCGGTGTTCTACCAGGTACGGGCGGAGAACCTGCCCTTTTACATGGACATCGGCCTCACCGCGCTCAAACTCGGCGAAGAGGCGCGGGTCGACCTGCATGCCTTCGATCTCGACAGCAAGGGCAAGAAGGACCTCAGATACACCTGGAATCGTGGTCAGCGCGATGGCCTGGCCATCGAATTCCACGCCCCGGGCGAGGCGCCCCTGGACGAGCTCAAGGCCATCTCCGACGTCTGGCTGGAAAGCAAGCAGGTGCGCGAGAAGGGCTTTTCCCTGGGTCGCTTCGATCCGACCTATCTCAGGCACTTCCGCATCGCCGTGGTGCGCTTCCAGGGCAAGGCGGTGGCCTTCGCCAACCTCCTGGAGACCGAACGCCCGGATCTGGCCAGCATCGACCTGATGCGGGTCACCGCGGATGCGCCCAAGCAGACCATGGAATTCCTCATGCTCGGGCTGATCCTGCACTTCAAGGCCGCCGGCTTCGCGCGCTTCTCGCTGGGCATGGTCCCGCTGGCCGGCCTGCATCCCCGCCGCGGCGCCCCCATCACCCAGCGCCTGGGCGCCATGGTGTTCAGACGTGGCGAACAGTTCTATAACTTCCAGGGGCTGCGCCGCTTCAAGGACAAGTTCGATCCGGAATGGGAACCGCGCTACATGGCGGTCCCCGCTGGCCTGGATCCCCTGGTCGCCTTCGCCGATACCGCCGCCCTAATCGCCGGGGGTTATACCGGCCTGGTCAAACGTTGAGACTCCTATGCTGAAACGTGCACTCGCAGTACTGCTCGTCATCCTGCTGATCGCGGGGGGCCTCGGCTGGTGGTGGCTCCATCGCTGGCCCTCGGCGCCCCAGGTCAAGGTCATGGCGCAGCCGGACGGTCGCCTGCTGACCATGGCCGCGCCCAAGGGCGAGCCACACGCTCGCGTGGTTCTGGCCACACCTGCGGATCTGCAGCTGGCGGACGCCGATCTGCTGGGGCTGGCGACCAACACCGGCGCCGAGATCGTCCAGTACGAGGTCCAGGTTTCCAACAACTGCCAGGCGCAGAACGAAGATTTCGCCGCCGCCGCCAAGCAGCTGAGCGGCGCGCCGACCTTTGTCGGCGGCATCGGCCCGGGCGCTGCCCGCGCCTGGCGCTGGCTGGCCACCCAGGACAATCCGAAGGCCGCCGCCCTGAGCGTCGGTTTCAACCTGGAAACCCTGGATTGCCCGGACGCCCTGCCCGCCAAGGCGGCAGCCGGCCAGTGGCACATCGCCTGGAACGATCATCCGACCGATGATTCGGCGATCTTCGTGCGTCAGCAGAGCAATGCCGACCTGACCATCGCCGACTACGGCACCGCCCTGCCGGTGGTGCTGCGCACCCAGCTGAAGAACCGCCTGCTGGGTCAGCACAACGACATCCCGACCATCGAGATGCCGGCCGATCCCGACGTCAAGCCCGGCCATCCCGACGTGGTGACCATCTTCTACTCCGGTGACGGCGGCTGGCGCGACATCGACCGGCTCTCGGCCCAGGCCATGAACGAAGCGGGCTATCCGGTAGTAGGCGTGGATGCGCTGCGCTACTTCTGGCAGCACAAGAGTCCGGAACAGGTGGCCGCCGATCTGGCCAACCTGATGCAGGAATACCGCGAGAAGTGGAACGCCAAGCACTTCGTGCTGGCCGGTTACTCCTTTGGCGCTGACATCCTGCCGGCGGTCTACAACCGCCTGCCCAAGGCGGATCAGGACCAGGTGACCTCGCTGCTGCTGCTGGCTTTCAGCCGCAAGAGCAACTTCGAGATCGCCGTGGAAGGCTGGCTGGGCAAGCCGGGTGACGAAGCCGACACCCTGCCGGAAACCAGCAAGATCCCCGCCGCCAAGCTGTTCTGCGTCTATGGCGAGGAAGAGAAGGACGACAGCGGTTGCACCCAGCCGGGCCAGCCGGGTGAGAAGCTGGGGCGTCCGGGCGGTCACCACTTCGACGAGAACTACGACAAGCTGGCCGACTTCATGGTCAAGGCCATCGAGGCCCGTACGCCGCAATAGCGTATCCCGTCCGGGCCTGCGGGCCCGGACGAACGGCCGGAACAAGGAGCCGGTCTCCCGCGGTCTATGGCTGCAACAGCCACGGAGACCCCCGACATGAGCACACCGCTTTCCGCCGATGCCGCCAGCAAGATCCTGGTGGATGCCTTCCAACCCCTTGGCTGCGTGGTGTCGTCCGGTGCGGATGGCCATGACCTGGCACTGGGCGTGGTGGATGCCCAGGGCAAGACGCTCTATACCGAAGAACAGCTCGGCGAAGCGGACTACGCCGATCCCCTGCGCCTGGCCGGCTACATCGGCACGGTACGCAGCGAGCTGGAGAGCCGGGGCCAGACCCTCGACAGCTGGCAGATGCCCTTCATCACCGATCCCGACGCCCTCCCCCCGCCAGTGTTCAACTAGGCAAAGAAAAGGCCCCTGCTGGGGCCTTTGTGCTTTTCGCGCTCGGCTAGATCTCCACCTGGGTACCCAGTTCGATCACCCGGTTCACCGGCAGCTTGAAGAATCTCAGGTTGCCGTTGGCGTTCTTCATCAGGAAGACGAAAAGATTCTCGCGCCAGGGCGCCATGCCCAGGCGCTTGGAGGCGATGACCGTCTCCCGGCTGAGGAAGTAGGTGGTACGCATCGGCGTGAAATCCAGTCCCGGATAGGGGCAATGGCTGAGCGCCAGGGGAATGTCCGGTTCGTCCATGAAGCCGTAGTGCAGCACCACCCGATAGAAGCCATCACCGAAGTCCTCGACCTCCATGCGCTCGCCGCGCGACACCCGCGGACGATCCTCGTAGCGCACCGTGAGCAGCACCACCTGCTCGTGCAGCACCTGGTTGTGCAGCAGGTTGTGCAGCATGGCGTGGGGGACTACGTCGGTACGGGCGGTCAGGAACACCGCGGTGCCCTTGGCGCGGAACGGCGGTTGGGCGCGGATGCTGCTGATGAAGATCGGTAGCGGCAGCGCGCCGTCGTCCAGGCGCTCCACCACCAGTTGCCGGCCCCGCTTCCAGGTGGTCAGCAGGATGAAGATGACGATACCGGCGATCACCGGGAAGGAGCCGCCGGAAAAGATCTTCGGCGCATTGGCGGAGAAGTACAGCACGTCCACCAGCAGGAAGCCGATCAGCAGCGGCACCATGATCCAGCGTGGCCATTTCCACAGCAGCAGGATCACCGCCGACACCAGGCAGCTGGTGATCAGCATGGTGCCGGTCACCGCCACGCCGTAGGCTTCGGCCAGGTTGGCCGAGGACTGGAAGGTCAGGATCAGGAAGATCACCCCCAGCATCAGCGCCCAGTTCATCAGCGGAATGTAGATCTGCCCCTGCTCCTGGCTGGAGGTGTGCTGGATCTGCATGCGCGGGATGTAGCCCAGCTGGATGGCCTGGCGGGTCATGGAGAAGGCGCCGGTGATCACCGCCTGGGAGGCGATGACGGTGGCCAGGGTGGCCAGGCCGATCATCGGCAGCAGCAGCCATTCCGGGGCCAGCAGATAGAAGGGATTGCGCACCGCCGCGGGATCGGCGAGCAGCAGCGCGCCCTGACCGAAGTAGTTGAGCACCAGCCCCGGCAGCACCAGCAGCAGCCAGGCCCGGGCGATGGGCTTGCGGCCGAAGTGCCCCATGTCGGCGTAGAGCGCCTCGGCGCCGGTCAGCGCCAGCACGGCCGCGCCCAGCACGATGAAGCCCTTCACCGGGTTATCGGCGAAGAATTGCACCGCCCAGTAGGGATTGAAGGCCTTGAGCACCTCGGGCTGCTGGACGATGCCATAGACACCCAGGGCGCCCAGGGTGGTGAACCAGAGCACCATGACCGGCCCGAAGAACTTGCCGATGGTGGCGGTACCGCGCTTCTGGATGGCGAAGATGCCGACCAGGATCACCAGGGCGATGGGCACCACCCAGGCTTCCAGGCCATCGAAGGCCAGTTCCAGGCCCTCCACCGCCGACAGCACCGAGACCGCCGGGGTGATCATGCTGTCGCCATAGAAGAGTGCGGCGCCGAACAGCCCGAGCAGCACCAGGGTGGTGGCCAGGCGCGGCGAGCCCTGGGCGGCACGCCGGGCCAGGGCGGTGAGCGCCATGATGCCGCCCTCGCCCTGGTTGTCGGCACGCATGACGAAGGTGATGTATTTGAGGGTGACGACCCAGATGAGCGACCAGAAGATCAGCGACAGGATGCCGAGCACACTGTCGTGATTCAGCGGCAAGCCGTAGTGCGGCGAAAAGACTTCCTTGAGGGTATAGAGAGGACTTGTGCCGATGTCGCCGTATACCACACCGGTGGCGAGCACGATCATTCCCAAGGCCGAAGGGGCTTTACCACCGTGCTCGTGTTCCGGACGGCTCATGCAGGGCTCCTAGAGTCTAAAATCGGCGCATCCTGCGCCGAAGCGGCGTCAGGATCAAGTTGAAAAGGCCGGTAGCGTGGCGCGCGCAACCTCTCAGCGCAGCGCTTCCAGCACCATAGACTCCTTGGTCGGCAAAAAGCTCTGCGCGGTCGCCAGGACCTGCCTGCCCCTTCCAAGCAGCGGCAGAGATGGCTAGAATCGCGCGTTTTTTGATCAAGGCGCCTCCTGAGCGCCCGCCGAGGTTAGCCCATGTCCATCCAAACGTCCGCCCCCAAGGTCGGTTTCGTCAGCCTCGGCTGTCCCAAGGCCACCGTCGACTCCGAACGCATCCTCACCCAGCTGCGCATGGAAGGCTACGAAATCGTGCCGACCTATGAAGACGCCGACGTGGTGGTGGTCAACACCTGCGGCTTCATCGACAGCGCCAAGGCCGAGTCGCTGGACGCCATTGGCGAGGCCATCGCCGAGAACGGCAAGGTGATCGTTACCGGGTGCATGGGTGTGGACGAGGGCAACATCCGTGGCGTGCATCCCAGCGTGCTGGCGGTGACCGGTCCGCAGCAGTACGAGCAGGTGGTCAGCGCCGTGCACGAGGTGGTGCCGCCGCAGCTGGAGCACAATCCGCTGATCGATCTGGTGCCGCCCCAGGGCATCAAGCTGACCCCGCGCCACTACGCCTACCTGAAGATTTCCGAAGGCTGCAACCACAGCTGCAGCTTCTGCATCATCCCCTCCATGCGCGGCAAGCTGGTCAGCCGCCCGGTGGGCGACGTGCTGTCCGAGGCCGAGCGCCTGGTCAAGGCCGGCGTCAAGGAGCTGCTGGTGATCTCCCAGGACACCAGTGCCTACGGCGTCGACCTCAAGTACAAGCTGGACTTCTGGAACGGCCAGCCGGTCAAGACGCGCATGCTGGAGCTGTGCGAGGCGCTGTCGGGCATGGGCGTCTGGGTGCGCCTGCACTATGTCTACCCCTACCCCAATGTCGACGACGTCATTCCGCTGATGGCCGCCGGCAAGCTGCTGCCCTACCTGGACATCCCCTTCCAGCACGCCAGCCCCAAGGTGCTCAAGTCCATGAAGCGCCCGGCGTTCGAGGACAAGACCCTGGCGCGCATCAAGCGCTGGCGCGAGATCTGCCCGGAGCTGACCATCCGCTCCACCTTCATCGTCGGCTTTCCCGGCGAGACCGAGGAAGACTTCCAGTACCTGCTGGACTGGCTCACCGAGGCCCAGCTCGATCGCGTCGGCTGCTTCCAGTACTCGCCGGTCGAGGGCGCACCCGCCAACGAGCTGGGCCTGGAGCCGGTTGCGGACGAGGTCAAGCAGGAGCGCTGGGAGCGCTTCATGGCGCACCAGCAGGCCATCTCCGCCGCGCGCCTGCAGCTCAAGATCGGTCGCGAGATCGAGGTGCTGATCGACGAGGTGGACGACCAGGGCGCCATCGGCCGTTCCTATGCCGATGCCCCGGAAATCGACGGCAACGTCTATGTCGACAGCGCCAACCCGCTGAAGCCGGGTGACAAGGTCTGGGTGCGGGTCACCGACGCCGACGAGTACGACCTCTGGGCAGAGGCGCTCTGATTCCTAGCTAGTCATGCAGGCGGTGGGTGCCGGGCACATGGGCGTGCCCGGCCGCACTGCAGCTGGCGGTGGTCGCCGACGGCGCCGCCGGCTGACCGAGTTCGCGCAGGATGCCGCAACGGTCCCCTTCGCCCTCTCCCTGGCAGTGGCGCCTCAGGGTCACCAGCTGTTCACGCAGCTGATTCAACTCGCGGATACGCACCTCGACGTGGTGCAGATGGGCGCCGATCAGGGCGTCCACTTGGGCGCAGCCGGGTTCGCGGGTATCGCGCAGGGCCAGCAGGGCGCGAATCTCTTCCAGCGTCATGTCCAGCGACCGGCAATGGCGAACGAAGACCAGGCGCTCGACCTGGCTTTCGTCATAGCTGCGGTAGTTGCTGCTGCTGCGCGCCGCCGGACTCAGCAGCCCTTCGCGCTCGTAGTACCTGATGGTCTCGACGGCGCAATCGGTGCGCCTGGCCAATTCGCCGATCTTCATCATCCTGTCTCGTTGAGCTGAGGTGCACAGCCTGCCGTGCCGGAGCCGCTGCAGCAAGGACGGAAGACGGTCAGGGGGTTGAGGGAGCGACGTTATCGGAGGTGGAAGACATGGATAGTCCGGCTGATGAGGGGCCAGACAGGACGACACCCCGGCGATGAGTGGGTCGCCGGGGCGTCGAGACAGCCGCCAGATTAGTTGGCGTTGTTCTGGTAGAGCGCGGATACCCGGTTGGGATGCTCCGACTGGAATTGGGCTTGAGCGTTGGCGCGAATCGACTTGCTCGACATATCGCGGCTGGCGGCGGACGCCGTGCCCGACAGCAGACCCATGAACAGGACGGCGACGATGGCTTGGACACCCAGGACTTTCATAGCGAATACCTCTTGGTTGTGCTGTTTCGATAGACACAGCGTACTCCCAGTACTAATTCGCCAAAAAGAGTCCTTTTAGAGAGTAATATTTACCTCTGAGGAAAATATCACCTGGGAACTTCCAGACCTCATGCAGCAGCCCCCGGCCTGACCAGGGGCTCTGGGCCGGCTATCGCAGGTCGCTAAGGTGCTTTTCCAGGCCCATGGCGCGTCCGGCTCCGACACTGGTCAGGTGGAAGAAGCCGTAGTCCTCCAGGTAGGTCCAGCGACTCAGGGGGCCATGGCCCGCCTCGCCATGCCGGCACTCCAGGGTCTTGGCCCGGCCGCTGAGGCTGGCCAACACCCGGCGCGCCTCGCCGTCGCCCACCACCTTGCAAGACAGCCTGATCTCGCGCTGCTCGGCGCCCTTGAGATTGCCGGTCAGGGTCTGCCGCGCCTGGTAACCGACCTGGCTGCCAACGGCGAGGGCGCGCCAGTCGCCGCTGAAGGTCAGCTGATCCAGGCTGGCGACTTCTTCCACCGGCAGGTTGCCGTTGTCGATACGGGTACGGCGTACCAGGTCGATCAGCCCGCGCCAGGTGAGCGAATCGACACGGGCCGCCTTGCCTTGGGCACTGAAGCGCAGCAGTCCGGGCTGGGCGCCAGGGCTGACCTGCACCTCTTCGCGATAGGCATGGGTCTGGCCTTCGTAGCGGCTCTCGCCCTCCTCCACGAAGCGCTGCACAGCCACCCGCGGCGCGGGCAGCGCCAACGCCTTGAGCGCCTGCAGGGGCTGCGCCTGGGCCGCGGGTAGTTCGCCGGGAGGCGGCGGAGCAGCCGGCGGTGTGGCGGCGGCCCTGACCTCTTCCATGCGCGGCGTAGCCAACAAGGCGTCTCGCCGATCACAGGCGGCTTCCAGCAGGGTACGCCGTTCGGCCGGCGCCGCCGTGAAGGCTTCCTGGCCCTGGGCGCTCGGCTGGCTGTCGGTCACCCGCCCCGCATCGTCCAGGCCGTAGCGCGCCAGTAGCAGGTAACGGCGCGCCGTACAGTCGGCCGCCAGGGATTCGCGCCACTGGCGCACCGGAGCACCGTAGCGTGGCGTCTGCAGGACGACGGGCAGTTGCTGACCCGCCCAGAAACGGCGCACGCCGTTATCGTCCACTAGGCTGTTGCGGTCGATCACCAGGGTGTCGCCGCCGGGGCCCCTGGCGAGGGCGCGCCAGTCGGCATTGGCGGGCCGGGCGCAGAGCGCCGCCACATCGGGACGCTGCTTGAGCGCCGCGACCTTGGCCGCGCTCAACGGCAAGGGCGCGGCATAGGCATTCACCCGCCCCGGATAGACCCGCTGAGCGCCATCCAGGTAGAGCAACTCGGCCTGGTCAGCCGCGCAATCCAGGGAGACCAGGGCGGAGCCGCCATCGGCCAGGGCGAGCGCCAGCTGCAGACGCGAACCCTCGCGCAGAACGCTCTCGGCGATGATAGGACGGGCGAAGAGGTCGTCGGCCCCGGTCGGGGCTTCGGCCGGCGGCTGCTGAGTGCTGCAGCCTGCCAGGAGCGACAGCAGGCAAAGGGCGGAAAAACGGCTGGAGATCATGGATCCTCTCGGCAGGGAACCGCGATACACGTCGCGAACAGCAAATTGACCTGAACGAAATGCGTCTGGCGCGGATCAATAAAGGAAGCATGCCGCTTGGCATGACCTCCCCCGTTTCCCCACACGAGGTGCATTTATGAATACCGATCAGATCATAGGCAATGCCAAGGACGCTACCGGCAAGGTCCAGGATAGCTTTGGCGCGGCGACCGGCAATGCCGACTGGCAAGCCCAGGGCAAGGCCCGTCAGCTGGAAGGCAAGCTGCAGGAGCAGTATGGCCAGGCCATCGACTGCGCGCGCAACGTGACCGCCGACAAGCCCTTCACTGCCCTGGCCATCGCCGGCGGCGTCGGCTTCGTGCTGGGCGTACTGCTTTCGCGCTCCTGATCGGAGACGCGGGGCTGGCCGCTGCGCCAGCCCCATAGCAAAAAGGCCTGTCTAGACAGGCCTTTTTGCTATGGGTTCGTCATTGCTCCAGGGTCACCAGGTGCTTGTGCACCGCATCGACGATGTCGCTGATGTTGAACGGCTTCTGAAACACGGAATCGAACAGCTCCGAACTCTCCTGAGCCAGATGCGCCTGGGCGCCGCTCATGAGGATAATGGGCAGATGCTGCAGGCCCTGGCGTTCACGCAGGGCCTCTGCCAGCTCGCGGCCGTTCATCACCGGCATCATGAAATCGGTGATGACCAGGGACGGTAGTTCGCGATCGAAGACGTCAAGCGCGCGGCGACCATTGCTCGCCTTGACCACCATGTAGCCTTCGTCTTCGAGGGCGAAGGCCAGGATGTCCGCTATCAGGAATTCGTCATCGACTACCAGTATCGTCGTCATCTGGAAATTCTCCCACCCGACGCGATCATGGTTGTGTGGAGGGCATGGCTGAACCTGAAAGTACCTTCACCATGTTTTTGAATGCCTTTTTCAGTTCGATTCCCGAGTCGTCGATGATCAGTTCGCACAGCGCTGGATCGTAGATGCTGTCCCTGACCTTGAGGATCGACAGCACCCGCTTGATCTCGGCCTCGGCCTCGACGAATCGCAGCAAAATCAGATTGTCCACCATGCTGGAAAGTTCGGGCGCCGGCGCGGCGATGTCCGCGCCAAAGACGTCGCGCAACTCCCAGGTGGCTAGAACTGTGACGCCCTGGGTGCGCAGCTCGTTCAGTAAGGCACTGAAGTATTCGATGAGCCGTCCCTGCGGCATGGCGAAGCGGGCGATGGCGCCCAGGCTGTCGATCACCAGCCGCTTGATGCCGTGCTCTCTGATCATGGCCAGCAGCTCGAGACCGACCTCGTCGAGGCGCATCTCGGTGGTGGGTTGCCAGTGCAGATGCAAGGCGCCCTCGTCGACCCGGCTGGCCAGATCGAGGCCCAGGGCACTCGCCTTGAGCAGCAGTCGCTCCGGCGGTTCGTAGAAGCCAAACATCAGCGCGGGCGCTTCCGGCGTCGAGGCCGCCAGGAAGTTGAGACTGATGGAGGTCTTGCCGGCACCCGATGGCCCCATGAGCAGGGTGGTCGAACTCTCCGGCAGGCCGTTTTCGATCATCGCATCCAGCGACGCCATGCCACTGGGCACGCGCTGGTGACCGACGCGATAGGTCGCGCCGGCCGAAGGATCGCGATACAGCGCCTCGAGGCGCGGAAACACGGTGATGCCGGCATCGGAGATGGTGAATTCGTGAAAGCCCGGCAGCGCGCCGCTGCCACGGGTCTTGCGCAACGCCAGGCGGCGGATGGTGCGACTGCCGATTTCTTCCTCGTGCAGATCCAGCACACCATCAACCATGGTGTGTTCCGGGCTGCCGTCCTCGAGACGCGCGCTGGTGAGAAAGATCACCGTGCAACCGGCGAAGGCGGCGTGCCCCTGCAACTCGGCGATGAATTTCTTGGTGTCGATGGGCGTTTCCGCGCGCGACCGGGCATTGAGCAGGCCATCGACCACCAGCAGACTGGCCTTCTGCCGGCTGATCTCGCGGCGCAGCAGGCGGACCACCTCGTCCAGCCCCTCGCCTTCCATGGTGTCGAAGGCACTCAGGTATTGGACCTGGTCACCGATGCAGGAGCGGTCGAAGAAATCCAGCGTGGAAAAGAACTGGAACATCCGCTCGTGGGTTTCCGACAGCATGGTGGCGAACAGAACCCGCCCACCACCGCGCACATGATTGAAGGCGATCTGGTTGGCCATGATCGATTTGCCGGAACCCGGACGCCCCTGGATGACATAGGACGCACCTGCAACCAGGCCTCCCTTCAAGATCTCATCCAGCCCCTGGATACCGGTTACGACGCGCGCGAGTCGATTCAAGAACGATGCCTCAAACTAATGTTGTGCCTGGGACGCCCAGCCGCGGGCATCCAGTCCTTCGCAGGCAAGAGCCTATAAGGGTGATAACCAAATAGCCAGCCGGACGGCTGGATCTCAGCCGCGTTTGCGAATCAGTCCTTCCTGGGCCACCGAGGCCACCAGCTGACCTGCGCGGTTGTAGATGCTGCCGCGGCACAGACCGCGGGCGCCACCGGCCCAGGGGCTGTCGATGGCGTACAGCAGCCAGTCGTCCAGGCGGAAATCGCGGTGGAACCAGACCGCATGGTCGAGGCTGGCGATCTGCAGCGAGCGGTCCCAGAAGCTGGTGCCATGGGGCAGCAGCGAACTGGGCAGCAGATTGAAGTCCGAGGCGTAGGCCAGCAGATAGCGATGCAGGGCCGGCTGGTCCGGCAGGTCGCCGGTGGCGCGGAACCAGACGTGGCGGACCGGTTCGGTGGGCTGCGGCTGGAAGGGGTCGGTAAAGACCACCGGGCGCATCTCGATCGGGCGCGGGCCGAGCAGCTTGTCGCGCAGCGGCGCAGGAATCAGCTCGGCATAGCGCTGGGCGTGGGCGATTTCCGATTGCAGGGTCTCGGGTGCCGGTACCTCCGGCATGGTCGTCTGATGCTCGAAACCCGGCTCCTCGATATGGAAGGAGGCGCTGCAGAAGAAGATCGGCTGCTCGCCCTGGAAGGCGGTGACCCGGCGCGTGGAAAAGCTTCCGCCGTCGCGAATGCGATCCACCTGGTAGGTCACCGCCTCCACCGCCGACCCGGCGCGCAGGAAGTAACCGTGCAGCGAGTGCACCCGACGCTCCACCGGCACGGTCTGGCTGGCCGCCGACAGCGCCTGCCCCAGGACCTGACCACCAAAGAGCTGGGGAAAGCCCAGATCCTGGCTGCCGCCCCGATACAGATCGGGGGCCAGGGATTCGAGGGTCAGTAGATCGACCAGGTTGTCCAGCACCTTGCTCATGGGTAGGGTTCCTTGACAGAGAGCGATCATCATACGCAAAACCGGTCAAATCCTGTGCGTTCGCCGTGCTTCCAGACACATTGCTCATCGTATGACGATAACTGGTGGAGCTTGTGGCCGTATAAAGGGTCACAATAAAGGTATCGCTGTCCGCTCGCAGGCTTCCTCTCCATGACCGAAACCGCAAACGCTTCGTCTTCCCACCCCGCCGCGGCCCAGATCGCGGAGCTGGGCAAGGGTCTCGGCCACGACGACATCTTCTTTGCCGCCGTGAAGAAGACCCGGATGCCGATGATCGTGACGGATCCGCACCAGCCGGATAACCCGATCATCTTTGCCAACGAGTCCTTCCTGCGTACCACCGGTTATGCCCTGGACGAGGTGCTGGGTCGCAATTGCCGCTTCCTGCAGGGACCCGACACCCGCCAGGAGCACATCGCCGAGATCCGCAACGCCATCCGCGAGCAGCGCGATTGCGACATCGAGTTGCTCAATTACCGCAAGGACGGCTCGACCTTCTGGAATGCGCTGTTCATCTCGCCGGTGCTCGATCCCGCCGGCCAGCTGCGCTACTACTTCGCCTCGCAGCTGGACGTCTCCCGCCGCCGCGACGCCGAAGACGCCCTGCGCCAGGCGCAGAAGATGGAAGCCCTGGGTCAGCTCACCGGCGGCATTGCCCACGATTTCAACAACCTGTTGCAGGTGATGGTCGGCTACCTGGATATCCTGAGGATCAATCTGGACCGCCCGGAACTGGACAGGGACAAGGCCAAGCGCCATGTCGACAACACCCGCGACGCGGTGAATCGGGCGGCGACCCTCACCCAGCAGCTGCTGGCCTTCGCCCGCAAGCAGCGCCTGACCGGGCGCGCGGTGGACCTGAACAAGCTCATCAATGCCCGCCAGAGTCGCTTGGCCCAGGCCCTGGGCGGCCCCTTCCGCTTCATCTTCCGCCCGGCACCGGCGCTGTGGAATTGCCGGCTTGATCCGATCCAGCTGGAGACGGCGCTGCTCAACATCGTCGACAACGCTCGCCTGGCCATGCAGGAGCGCGGCACCGGCACCCTGACCCTGGAAACCCTCAACGTCGAGGTCAATGGCCAGGACCTGGCCCATGGCGGCCTGGCCCAGGGGCATTATGTCTGCATCGCCCTGACCGACACCGGCTGCGGCATGTCGACCGACGTGCTCGGGCGCGCCCTGGACCCCTTCTTCACCACCCGCGACGAAGGCCAGGGCAGCGGCCTGGGCCTGTCCATGGTCTACGGTTTCCTCAAGCAGTCGGGCGGCCTGGTCAGGCTCTATTCCGAGGTCGGTATAGGCACCTCGGTGCGTCTCTACTTCCCCGTTTCCGAAGAGGAGGCGCGCGAACACCCGGCGCCCCTGCCGACCCCGCACGAGGACAGCGGCGGTTCCGAGACCATCCTGGTGGTGGACGATCGCCCGGACGTGGCGGCCCTGGCCCAGGCCATCCTGGAAGAGACCGGCTATCAGGTGCTGGTCGCCCACAATGGCCAGCAGGCGCTGGACATTCTCGCGCGCGAACCCACCATCGACCTGCTGTTCAGCGATCTGATCATGCCTGGCGGCATGAATGGCGTGATGCTGGCCAAGGAGGCCCAGCGGCGGCAGCCCGAGTTGCGCATCCTGCTCACCACCGGCTACGCCAACAACGCCCTGGAATTGGAGGAAGGCAACGGCGAGCGTTTCCCCATCCTCAACAAGCCCTATGGCCGCCAGGACCTGACCCGCTGGATCCGCCGCATGCTGGACAGCGCCCAGCCATGAAAGAGGAGGCCCTGGAGCGCGAGCCCGCCAGCTGCGACACCGGGCAGGATGGCCCGGTGGACCTCCAGAGCTTTCTGGCCTGCCTGGAGCGGGTGGGCAACAGCCCCAGCCAGGTTTCGGTGCAGCACCTGATCGACGCCATCGGCAGTCGCTCCTTCGGCCCCATGATCCTCCTGCCGGGCGTGCTGGCGATCTCGCCGCTCACCGGCATTCCCGGTATCGCCACCGCCATCGCCGTCTTCGTGATGCTGGTGAGCGGTCAGCTGCTACTGGGGCGCGATCACTTCTGGCTGCCGCGCTGGGTGCTGCAGCGCTCCGTCTCCCGCGGCAAGCTGCGCAAGTCGCTGCGGCTGCTGCAGAAACCGGCGCGCTGGGTCGACAAGGTGGTCAAGTCGCGGCTGCGGGTACTCACCTCGCGCCCGGCGCACTTCGTCACCGCCCTGCTCTGCATCCTCATCGCCGCGACCATGCCGGTGCTGGATCTGGTGCCCTTCGCCAACACCACGGCGGGGCTGGCGCTGACCTCCTTCGCCCTGTCGCTGATCGCCCGCGACGGCCTGCTGTTTCTCCTGGCGCTGGGTTTCTGTACCGGTATCCTCTGGTTCATCCTGGAGCTCCTGGTGTTTTGAGCACACGCCTGCCCCTGGTCTACCACGAGGACTACAGTCCGCCCTTCCCCGCTGGCCATCGTTTTCCGATGGAGAAATTCCGGCTGCTGCACGAACACCTGAGTGCCAGCGGCATCCTGGGCGCTGACAACTGGCAACGGCCCGAACTCTGCCCGGACGAGCTACTGGCGCTGGCGCATGCCCCCAACTACATCCAGGCGTTCAAGGCTGGCGAACTGCCGCCGCCGCTGCAACGCCAGCTGGGCCTGCCCTGGAGCGAAGCCCTGGTGCGCCGCACCATCCGCGCCGTAGGCGGTTCCCTGCTCACCCTGGAGCTGGCGCTGCGTCATGGCCTGGCCTGTCACCTCGCCGGGGGTACCCACCATGCCCATCACGACTATCCGGCCGGCTTCTGCATCTTCAACGACCTGGCGATCCTGGCGCTGTCGCTGCTGGAAAGCGGACGCGCCGGACGGGTGCTGATCCTGGACTGCGACGTCCACCAGGGCGACGGCACGGCGCGCATCCTGGCCGAGGTGCCCGACGCCGTCACCGTCTCCCTGCACTGCGCCGCCAACTATCCGGCGCGCAAGGCGCAAAGCGACTGGGACATCCCCCTGCCCCGCGGCCTGGACGACGCCGGCTACCTGCGGGTGCTCGACGACGCCCTGGGTTACCTGCTGCCGCTCCACCAGCCCGACGTGGTGCTCTACGACGCCGGGGTGGACGTCCATCGCGACGACGCCCTGGGCTACCTCGAATTGACCGATGCCGGTCTCGCGGCGCGCGACGGTTTCGTCTTGCGGCGCTGCCTGGCGGCGGATATACCCGTGGTGGGGGTGATCGGCGGCGGCTATTCGGACAATCGCCTGGCCCTGGCCCGTCGTCACGGCATCCTCCATCACACGGCGACCCAGGTCTGGCACGAGCTCGGCCTGCATTGAACAGGAGTTTCCATGAGCAAGACCGCCAAGACACCCGAATCCAGCCAGGCACGCCTGGCCGTGCTGATCGACGCCGACAACGCCCCCGCGGCCATCGTCGACGGCCTCATGGCCGAGATCGCCCGCTTCGGCGTGGCCAGCGTCAAGCGCATCTACGGTGACTGGACCCAACCCCAGCTCAACAGCTGGAAGAAGGTGCTGCTCGACCACTCCATCCAGCCGGTGCAGCAATTCGGCTACACCAAGGGCAAGAACGCCACCGACAGCGCCCTGATCATCGACGCCATGGACCTGCTCTACACCCGCCGCTTCGACGGTTTCTGCCTGGTCTCCAGCGACAGCGACTTCACCCGCCTGGCGGCGCGACTGCGCGAGGAAGGACTGACGGTCTACGGCTTCGGCGAGGAGAAGACGCCGGATCCCTTCGTTTCGGCCTGCGACAGATTCATCTACACCGAGATCCTCAGGTCCAAGCCGCGGGAAGAGCCGCGCGAGGCCGCCGGCGCCAGCGACAAGCCCGCCACCACCAATCGCGGCAAGCCCAAGCTGAGCACCATCCTCAAGCTCATCGAGCAGGCGGTGGAAGACGCCTCCGACGAAGGCGGCTGGGCCAATCTGGGCATGGTCGGGGCCAACCTCGGCAAGGTGCGTCCGGATTTCGACGCCCGCCTCTATGGGCACCGCAAGTTCAGCGGCCTGGTCAAGGCCCATGGCGATCGTTTCGAAGTCCAGGAACGCGATCCCGCCGACGGCAGCGCCGGCAAGGCCGTCTATATCCGCAACCGCTGACGCCGCTGCGCCTGCCCGGCTCTGGCCCGGGCAATAGCGGCGAAAAGTCGCGAACTGTCGCTATCAGATCGCCATACCACCGGTCCGACCTCGCGGAACCGCTCGGCTTACGGCGGCCTCCACCCTAGGTGCTTACCGCCCTACGGAGACCGCCATGCGAGCCTTGACCTACCACGGTGCCCACGATGTCCGCGTCGATACCGTCCCCGATCCGACCATCCAGGACGCCGACGACATCGTCCTGCGGGTGACGGCCACGGCCATCTGCGGTTCGGACCTGCACCTCTACCGCGGCAAGATTCCCACCGTCGAACACGGCGATATCTTCGGCCACGAATTCATGGGCATCGTCGAGGAAACCGGCCCGGCCGTCACTGCCGTGCAGAAAGGCGACCGGGTGGTGATTCCCTTCGTCATCGCCTGTGGCAGCTGCTTCTTCTGTAACCAGGATCTCTACGCCGCCTGCGAGACCACCAATACCGGGCGCGGCGCCATCCTCAACAAGAAACAGATCCCGCCGGGCGCGGCGCTGTTCGGCTTCAGCCACCTTTATGGCGGCGTGCCGGGCGGCCAGGCCGAATACGTGCGGGTGCCCAAGGCCAACACCGGTCCCTTCAAGGTGCCCGGCACCCTGGCCGACGAAAAGGTGCTGTTCCTGTCCGACATCCTGCCCACCGCCTGGCAGGCCGTGCTCAACACCGGCATCGGCCAGGGATCGAGCATCGCCATCTATGGCGCCGGCCCGGTCGGCCTGCTGTCCGCGGCCTGTGCGCGGATGCTGGGCGCCGAGCGCATCTTCATGGTCGATCACCACCCCTATCGGCTGGCCTATGCCCAGCAGACCTATGGCGTCATCCCGATCAACTTCGACGAAGACGATGACCCGGCCGCCACCATCATCGAGCAGACGCCCGGCAAGCGCGGCGTCGACGGCGTGGTGGATGCGGTGGGCTTCGAGGCAAAGGGCAGCACCACCGAGACCATCCTCGCCAACCTCAAGCTGGAAGGCAGCAGCGGCAAGGCCCTGCGCCAATGCATCGCCGCGGTACGCCGTGGCGGTACCGTGAGCGTACCGGGCGTCTATGCCGGCTTCATCCACGGCTTCCTGTTCGGTGACGCCTTCGACAAGGGCCTGACCTTCAAGATGGGCCAGACCCACGTGCAGCGTTATCTGCCGGAGCTGCTCGAACACATCGAGCGCGGTGACCTGGCGCCGGAGGCTATCATCACCCACCGGATGTCCCTGGAGCAGGCGGTCGAGGGCTACAAGATCTTCGACAAGAAGCAGGAGGACTGCCGCAAGGTGATCCTGACGCCCGGACGCAGCGAGCCGCTGATTCCCGAACGACTGGAAGAACCCCTGGCGGCGCCCCTGGGCCAGGCCGGCGTGGTCTAGTCGCGTCGCGTACAATGGCGGCTTTCCTCAGCTCCTGGATGCCGCCATGTCTCTCCTTTCTGCCACGCCCGTCGTCGCTGTCATCGGGGGCGGCCCTGCCGGGCTGATGGCGGCCGAGACCCTGGCCGCCGCAGGCGTCCCTGTGGACCTCTTCGATGCCATGCCTTCGGTAGGCCGCAAGTTTTTGCTGGCCGGCGTGGGTGGCATGAACATCACCCATGCCGAGGAGCAGTCTGCCTTTCGCCAGCGTTATCGCGAGCGCGAGAGCGGCGTCAGCCCCTGGCTCGACAGCTTCGACAGCGATGCCCTGCGCGCCTGGATCCATGAGCTGGGTATCGAGACCTTTGTCGGCACCTCGGGCCGGGTGTTTCCCGCCGACATGAAGGCCGCACCCCTGCTGCGTGCCTGGCTGCATCGCCTGCGCGAGCAAGGTGTGCGCATCCATACCCGCAGCCGCTGGCTGGGCTGGGACGCCGAGGGCCGGCTGCGCCTGGCCACCTCGGAGGGTGAGCGACTCCTGCAGCCCCAGGCTACGGTACTGGCGTTGGGCGGTGGCAGCTGGCCGCGGCTGGGCTCGGATGGGGCCTGGCAGGCCCTGCTCGCCGCGCGAGGAGTTGGACTGCGTCCGCTGGAACCGGCCAATTGCGGTTTCGAGGTGGCCGGCTGGAGCGACTTCCTCAAGACCCGCTATGCCGGCGCGCCGATCAAGCCCGCGGCCCTGGCCCTGCCGGGTCAGCCGCCACGCCAGGGCGAATTCGTGCTGACCGACACCGGGATCGAGGGCAGCCTGGTCTATGCGCTGTCCGCCGAAATCCGCACGGCCATCGAACGGGATGGCCAGGCTACCCTGAGCCTGGACCTGGCGCCGCAGCGTGACCTGGCGGAACTCGGCCGGGCCCTGGCCAGACCCCGCGGCAGCCAGTCCCTGGCCAACCACCTGCGGCGCAATGCCGGGATCGACGGCGCCCGGGCCGCCCTGCTCCGCGAACTGGCCTCGCCAGAGACCTTCCAGGACATGGGCCGGTTGGCCGAGGCCTGCAAGGCCGTCTCCCTCACCGTGGTCAGAGCGCGGCCCCTGGCGGAAGCCATCAGCAGCGCGGGCGGTGTACCCCTGGAAGCGCTGGACGACGGCCTGATGCTCCGGCAGCTGCCGGGCGTCTTCTGCGCCGGCGAGATGCTCGACTGGGAGGCACCCACCGGCGGCTATCTGCTCACGGCCTGCTTCGCCAGTGGCCGCGCGGCGGGCCAGGGCGTGCTGCGCTGGCTGGCAGCTGGTGGCAGCTCGGCCTGAGCGGTCCCGTCGCGATGCGCCTCTACCGTTCGCGGCCGGCTCCCGTGCTGCCAGACGGCGATCAGCGGCGGTAACATAGGCAGCGATCACGGTACTCATCAGGGATCCATGTCTCCCTCTCAGGCGTTGTCGGAATTCAGGCAGTTGTTGCGCGATCTGGCAGGCGATCTCCGCCAGTTCGGCCGCGACCGGCGCCGTCTGGTCGACGAACTGGAAACCCTGACCTCGGTCCTGCTGGCGATCCTGCTCGGCCACCTGGCCGGGGTTCAGCATGTCGGTTGGGCGGCGTTCAGCGGCTATATCGTGATGAGGTCAGATGTCCGCGACAGTTTCTCGCGCGGCTGCCTGCGGGTGCTGGGCACCTGCATCGGCGCCGCAGGCGCCCTGTTGGTCCTGCGCCACCTGCAGCTGAACCCCTACGAGCAGGCCGTCCTGCTGGGCACAGTGGGCAGCATCACCCTCTATCTGACACTGGTGGGCCGCTATGGCTATGCCTGGTTGCTGGGCGGCCTCACCTACGCCATGGTGGTCCTGGCGAGCCTCCAGGCGCCCGAGCAGCTCGAGCAATACGCCTTGTCACGCCTGTTGGAGGTGGCGCTCGGCACCTCGGCGTGCGTGCTGGTGAGCGCCCTTTCCACCTACGGCGTCCGTGCGCGCCTGTGGCCCAAGGTGCCGACCACGGTGGCCTCGACGCCGCGGACCCTGGGGGTCTGGCAGCCCCTGGCGTTGCGCCATGCGCTGCAGGGAGGTCTGGCCCTGGCCCTGCTGTCCCTGGGCGCGACGGCAGAGATCGGGGTGGATGTCAGCCAGGCGGCCATCACCATCCTGGCGGTCATGGTGGTTCCCTTCGACGGCCTGAGCAGCGCCGGCAAGGCGGTTTCCAGAAGGCTGCTGCATCGAATGCTCGGCTGCCTGCTCGGGGGTGGCCTGGCGGCCCTTCTGCTGTTGGTCAGCCAGGAAAGCCTCTGGCTGACGCTGGCGGGCGTTGCGCTCGGTGTGCTGATCGGCAGACACCTCGAGAATGGTCCGCTCGGTATCGGCTATCTCGGCATGCAGTTCGCGCTGGCGTTTCTGGTGGTGATGGTGCCTGACCACTATGACCATATCGACCCGGTGGCAGGCATGGCACGACTGGGCGGCATCCTGCTGGGTTTTCTGGTGCTGGAGCCGGTGTACTGGCTCTCGACCTGGCTGATCAGGCGCCTGTCACCCGGAAGCCCCTAGGGCGCCGCGGCGCCGAGCTCAGGCCGGGCGCTCGACGAACTCGGTGGCCGGCGAGCCATCGGCATTGTGCTGGCGGATCACCGCCGGGCGCCCTTCCCCGTCCAGCAGCACCTGGCCGATGCCGGCACCGTTCCACAGTCGCTCGCCGGCCTCGCGGCGATCCGGCAGGCGCGGCTGCAGCTCCCACCGGCGGCGCTTGGTGAAGCCGTTGAGCGGCGACCAGGGCGCATAGAGCCAGCGATTGAGTCGGTCCAGGGTGGCCAGCAGGCGCGGTGGGAATTCGTTCTTGATGCCGCTGCTGGTGATCTGCCAGAGCCGCGGCTCACCGCGCCGGTCCCGGATGCGGATGTCGTAGACGAAGGAATAGTGCACGTCGCCGGAAAGCACCACGTAGTTGCCCGGGGTGCGGCGGTGGCGAAAGATGTTGAGCATGGTCTTGGCCGCCCCGGGGTGGGCCATCCAGTTCTCGGCATCCACCATCAGCGGCTGGCCGAACCAGGTAAAGATGCGCTGCACCGCCTCGATCAGCTTGACGCCGAACATGGGCGCGGCCGAGACGATCACCGCCGAGGGATGGTCCAGCAGGTCCTGCTGCAATTCGCAGAGCGCCTCCCAGTCCATCAGCCCCGAGGGGTGCTCCAGGCGCCGCTCGCTGCGCCAGCGACGCGTTCGGGTGTCCAGCACGATCAGCGGCGGGCTGGTCTTGAGCACGTAGTGCCAGCCCTGGAAGCGCAGCAGGTCGTCGATGCAGGCGTTCTGCGTCGCGCACTCCAGCTTGCCGTCGTCCCCTGCCGTGTCCAGCAGCCGGGCCGTGGCCGCCAGGGGTTCGGCCACGGCTTCGGGGGCGTTGCCCCAGGCCTGGCAGAGCAGGTAGGCCAGCAACGCATTGCCGAGGATGCGCCGGGAAAAGGGATGGCCGTAGGCGGTCTCTTCCCAGCGGGCGGAGAGGTTCCAGTCGTCGGTGACGTCGTGGTCGTCGAAGATCATCAGCGTCGGCACGCCGGCCAGGGCCCGCGCCGCCTGCGGCAGGGTCGCGACGAAGCCCTCGATGCAGCGCGATTCGGCGGCGTAGCGCTCACGGTCCTTGGCGTCGAGCGCCGGTGGCACCACCTCGATCAGCGTCCAGGGTGTCGGCGACCAGCAGAGCAGATAGAGCGCCAGCACCTCGCTCAGGGTCACCAGGTGGTTGTGGGCATTGGTGGAGGTGAAGATGGGTTTCTCCACCCCGCCGAAGAATTTCTCGCGCAGCGCCCGGTTGGACTTGAAGGCCGGCAGCAGGTCCTCGCGGTGGTAGAGGTTGGCGGCATGGGCCATCAGCGCCTCGCTGTCCGCCACTACCGCCCCTTCGAGGTCCTCGCCATAGAGCCCGAGGCGGCGGATCAGCGCCTGCACCGCCAGCAGCATCGGCCCGGCGACGTCATCGGCATAGACCTGGTCGCCCGTGAGCAGCAGCGCCGCCGGCGACTCCTCAGGGATCGTGCAGCCCTGCAGCAGGCGATCCACAGCAATCAGGCCATCGGCCGAGGCATGGTGGGGCTTGCGGCAGGAGCCATGCAGCAGATGATCGAAACGCGCGCGCAGGACGAAGCGCGGCAATTCGCCCTCGGCGGAGAGCAGATGCGGCGCCCAGTCGCGGATTCCGCCGGCGCTCAGCTGCAGGTCGTAGCGGAGGAAGGTGTCCGTGGGCAACTCGGTGTCCGGCCGGACCTCGATCAGCTGCAGGTAGGCCTGCTCGCCCAGGCGCAGGCACTGGGTCTCCCCCTGCACGCCGAGCTCGGTCGCCCCCTGCCACAGCCGCGGCACGGGCGTCTCGGCCGAGCGGGTCACCAGCCACAGCAGCAACCGGGACGCTTCGGTGCGCCGCAGCAGCGGACCGGCCAACACCGGGGGCAAGGTAGGGGTAGCGCTCATGGGGTCTCCTGTAGCCACGCAACTGACCACTATGCCTTGCCGGGATTCCGGCTGCAGCCGCCGCCTGGCTACAAAGTTTGAGCGCGCTTCACAGTCGGCCTAGAATTCGCTCCCTTTTCGACGCCATCCGGGCCTGTCATGACCTTTGCCGACCTCGGCCTCATAGATCCGCTGCTGCAGGCGCTCACCGCCCTGGAGCACAGCTCCCCCACGCCCATCCAGCGCCAGGCCATCCCGGCAGTGCTGGCCGGTCGCGACCTGCTGGCCGCCGCCCAGACCGGCACCGGCAAGACCGGCGCCTTTGGACTGCCGCTCCTGCAGCGACTGGTGCAGGAAGGCCCGGCGGTGGCGCCCAACCATATCCGCGCCCTGATCCTCACCCCCACCCGCGAGCTGGCCGAGCAGGTCCATGCCAGTCTGCGCGACTATGCCCAGCACCTGCCCCTGCGTACCGCCGTGGCCTACGGTGGCGTGAGCATCAATCCGCAGATGATGAAGCTGCGCAAGGGCGTGGACGTGCTGGTAGCGACCCCCGGGCGCCTGCTCGACCTGTTCAACCAGAACGCCGTGCGCTTCGACCAGGTACAGCTGCTGGTGCTGGACGAAGCCGATCGCATGCTCGACCTGGGCTTTTCCCGGCAACTGGGCGAGCTGTTCGTCATGCTGCCGCGCAAGCGCCAGACCCTGCTGTTCTCGGCGACCTTCTCCGACGCCGTGCGTCAGCTGGCCGCCCCGGTGCTGCGCGATCCCCAGACTATCGACGTCAGTCCGCGCAACACCGCCGCGGTCACCGTCAAGCAGTGGGTGGTGCCGGTCGACAAGAAGCGCAAGACCGAACTCTTCCTGCACCTCTATCGCAGCGGTCGCCATGGCCAGGTGCTGGTGTTCGCCAAGACCCGCAAGGGTGTGGAGCAATTGGTGGAGGCGCTGCAGGCCGAGGGGCTGGCGGCGGAATCCATCCATGGCGACAAGCCCCAGCCCGCGCGGCTGCGTTCCCTCGCCCGCTTCAAGGCCGGCGAGGCCGACATCCTGGTCGCGACCGACGTGGCCGCCCGTGGCCTGGACATCCAGGACCTGCCGCTGGTGGTCAACCTGGACCTGCCCATCGTGGCGGAAGACTATGTCCACCGCATCGGCCGGACCGGCCGCGCCGGCAACCAAGGCCAGGCGGTGTCCCTGGTATGCGCCGATGAGGTCGAGCAGCTGGCGGCCATCGAGACCCTGATCGGCCAGATCCTCATGCGCCGCGACGAGCCGGATTTCATCCCCGACCATCGCGTGCCCCAGACCGGCCCGGGCGGCCTGGTCATGAAGAAACCCAAGAAGCCGAAGAAACCCAAGGTGGGCGGTCCGGTATCCGACAAGCCCCTGGGCCGCTGGGTGGAAGACGGCAAGCCCAAGGTCAAGTCGGTGCGCAAGGCGCCGGGTTTCGGCAAGGCGCGCAAGAAGCCCTGAGCCTAGGAAGGGTGGACAAGGCTGCGCCGTTGTCCACCCTACGGCCCCGCACCTCGTAGCCTGGAAAACCGCGCAGCGTTTTCCGGGTGAGGAGTTGAACGCACATGGACAAGGCTGCGCCGTTGTCTACCCTACGGCCCCACCTCGTAGCCTGGAAAACCGCGCAGCGTTTTCCGGGTGAGGACTTGAACGCACCTGGACAAGGCTGCGCCGCTGTCCACCCTACGGCCCCCACCTCGTAGCCTGGAAAACCGCGCAGCGTTTTCCGGGGATGGTGGACCCGGCCAGAGCAGGCGGATGACGCGGAACCGTCATCCGCCTGATCGCAGACCTACTCCGCCAGGCGCCAGGTGGTGCCGCCCTTGCCGTCTTCCAGCACCACGCCCAGGGCGGTGAGCTGATCACGGATACGGTCGGATTCCGCCCAGTTCTTTTCCGCACGAGCAGTAAGGCGCGCCTGGATCAGCGCCTCGACCTCGGCCGCATCCACCCGGCCCGCCGCATCGGCGCGCAGGAAGGCTTCCGGCTCCAGCTGCAGCACGCCCAACACCTCACCCAGTTCGCGCAGCCGTCCGGCCAGGCCAGCCGCCGCCGCCGGATCGCTCTCGCGCAGGCGGTTGATCTCGCGGGCCAGTTCGAACAGCACGCCACAGGCACCGGCGGTGTTGAAGTCGTCGTCCATGCACTGGGCGAAGCGCTCGGCGTAGCCCTCGCCGCCCTGGGCAGCTGCCTGGGGCAGGCCCTTGAGCGAATGATAGAAACGCTCCAGGGCGCCCTTGGCTTCGCGCAGGTTGTCTTCCGAATAGTTGATCGGGCTGCGGTAGTGGCTGGCGATCAGCAGGTAGCGCACCACCTCGGGGTGATACTTCTCCAGCACCTCGCGCAGGGTGAAGAAGTTGCCCAGGGACTTGGACATCTTCTCGCCGTTGATGGTGATCATCCCGCAATGCAGCCAGGCATTGGCGTAGGTCTTGCCAGTGGCCGCCTCGCTCTGGGCGATCTCGTTCTCGTGGTGCGGGAACTCCAGGTCGTTGCCGCCGCCGTGGATGTCGAAGGTCTCCCCCAAGCAGCAGGTGGACATCACCGAGCACTCGATGTGCCAGCCCGGACGACCCTCGCCCCAGGGCGAAGCCCAACTCGGCTCGCCCGGCTTGGCGGCCTTCCACAGCACGAAGTCCAGCGGATCTTCCTTGGCCTCGCCCGGCTCGATGCGGGCACCGATGCGCAGGTCCTCGACGCGCCGCCGCGACAGCTTGCCGTAGCCGGCGAAGCGATTGACCCGGTAGTAGACGTCGCCATTGCCCGCGGCATAGGCGTAGCCCTTGTCGATCAGGGTCTGAATCATGGCGTGCATGCCGTCGATATGATCGGTGGCGCGCGGCTCCTGGTCGGGCTTGCGAATGTTCAGCCGCGCCTCGTCCTCGTGCATCGCCTCGATCATCCGCGCCACCAGGTCGGTGAAGGGCTCGCCGTTGGCGTTGGCGCGGTTGATGATCTTGTCGTCGATGTCCGTGATGTTGCGCACGTAGGTGAGGTCGTAGCCGCTATGGCGCAGCCAGCGGGTGATGACATCGAAGGCCACCATGCTGCGGCCATGGCCCAGGTGGCAGTAGTCATAGACGGTCATGCCGCAGACGTACATGCGCACCTGCCCCGGCACCAGCGGCGTGAAGGCTTCCTTGGTCTTGGTCAGGGTGTTGTAGAGGTGCAGCGCCATCATTGCCCCCAGGAGTCGCGCAGGGTCACGGTGCGGTTGAATACCGGCTTGCCAGGCGCCGAATCCTTGAGGTCGACGCAGAAGTAGCCTTCGCGCTCGAACTGGAAGCGATCTTCCGGCTGGGCCTGGGCCAGGGACGGCTCGGCGCGGCAGCCCTTGAGCACCACCAGGGACTCGGGGTTGATGTTGTCGAGGAAGCTGCCGCCCTCTTCGCTCTTCTCTGGCTGGGCCGAACGGAACAGGCGATCGTAGAGGCGTACCTCGCACTCCACGCTACCCTCGGCCGGCACCCAGTGGATCACGCCCTTGACCTTGCGGCCCTCGGGGTTCTTGCCCAGGGTGTCCGGATCGTAGCTGCAGCGCAGCTCGATGACCTTGCCGTCGGCGTCCTTGATGGCTTCGTCGGCGCGGATCACGTAGCTGCCGCGCAGACGCACCTCGCCACCCGGCTCCAGGCGCTTGTAGCCCTTGGGCGGATTCTCTTCGTAGTCGCCCTGGTCGATGTACAGCTCGCGAGTGAAGGGCAGCTGGCGCACGCCCAGGTCCTGCTTGGGATGCCGCGCCAGCTCCAGGTTTTCCACCTGGCCCTCGGGGTAGTTGGTGATCACCACCTTGAGGGGCTTCAGCACGCACATGGCGCGCGGGGCGTTCTGGTCCAGGTCCTCGCGGATGGCGAATTCCAGCATGGCCACGTCGACCACGCCGTTGGAGCGGGTCACACCGATCATCTCGCAGAAGTTGCGGATGGCGGCCGGGGTGTAGCCGCGACGGCGATAGCCCGACAGGGTCGACATGCGCGGATCGTCCCAGCCCTGCACGTGGCCCTCGTCCACCAGCTGCTTGAGCTTGCGCTTGCTGGTGACGGTGTAGTTCAGGTTGAGGCGGGCGAATTCGTACTGGCGCGGCTGCGCCGGCACCGGCAGCTTGGCCAGGAACCACTCGTACAGCGGGCGATGGTCCTCGAACTCCAGGGTGCAGATGGAATGGGTCACGCCCTCCAGGGCATCGGACTGGCCATGGGTGAAGTCATAGCTCGGATAGATGCACCAGGCATCGCCGGTCTGGTGGTGATGGGCATGGCGGATGCGATAGAGGATGGGATCGCGCAGGTTCATGTTGGGCGAAGCCATGTCGATCTTGGCGCGCAACACCTTCTCGCCGTCCTTGAATTCGCCGGCTTTCATGCGGGCGAACAGGTCCAGGTTCTCGGCCACCGAACGGTCGCGGAAGGGGCTGTTGCGACCTGGCTCGGTGAGGCTGCCGCGGTATTCGCGGGCCTGCTCGGGGTTGAGGTCGCAGACATAGGCCAGGCCCTGTTCGATCAGGTTGACGGCCCAGGCGTAGAGCTGGTCGAAGTAGCTGGAGGCGTAGCGCACCTCGCCGGCCCAGTCGAAGCCCAGCCAGTGCACATCGCTCTTGATGGCGTCGATGTATTCCTGGTCTTCCTTGGCCGGGTTGGTGTCGTCGAAACGCAGATGGCAGTCGCCGCCGAATTCCTTGGCCAGCCCGAAGTTCACGCAGATCGACTTGGCGTGGCCGATGTGCAGGTAGCCGTTGGGCTCCGGGGGGAAGCGGGTGACGATCTTGGCCTGCTTGCCGGCGTCCAGGTCAGCCTGGACGATCTGCCGCAGGAAATGCGCGGGGGCGGCTTTGGCGGCGGTGGACGAGTCGGAAGTCGGCTTGCTCATGGGATCCTTAACTGGGCAGACGCGCGGCCAGGGTAGGCCGGGCAAAGGTAAACCCGTATCATAGCCCAACCCGTCAAGTCCCGGCGAAACCCTTGAGGCCTTCGCCGGGTCTGGATGCTGTCCCCCTTAGCTACGGATTCGCTGCCATGATCAAGCTGCACACCAACCACGGCGTCATCACCCTGGAACTCTTCGAGGACAAGGCGCCCGAAACCGCGGCCAATTTCAAGGAATACGTCAAGAGCGGTCACTACGACGGCACCATCTTCCACCGTGTGATCAGCAACTTCATGGTCCAGGGCGGTGGTTTCGAGCCGGGTATGAAGCAGAAGCCGACCCGCGCCCCGATCAAGAACGAAGCCAACAATGGCGTCTCCAACGCGATCGGCACCGTCGCCATGGCCCGCACCATGGACCCGCACTCCGCCTCGGCGCAGTTCTTCATCAACGTGTCCGACAACACCTTCCTCAACCACACCGCGCCCACCAGCCAGGGCTGGGGCTATGCGGTGTTCGGCAAGGTCGTCGAAGGCATGGACGTGGTCAACGCCATCAAGGGCGTCGCCACCACCAGCAAGGCCGGTCACCAGGACGTGCCGAGCGAAGACGTGATCATCGAGAAGGCCGAGATCGTCGAGTGATCCTACTGGTCTCCGACCTGCATCTCGAACCGCAACGCCCGGACCTGGTCCGGGCGTTTTTGCATCTCCTCGAAACCCGCGCCCGCGGTGCCGAGGCCCTGTACATCCTTGGTGATCTGTTCGAAGCCTGGATCGGCGACGACGCCATGGGTGCCTTCGAGCAGGAGATCGCCACGGCCCTGCGCCAGCTGGCTGACAGCGGCACGGCCCTCTACCTGATGCACGGCAATCGCGACTTTCTCATCGGCAAGGCCTTTTGCCGCCAGGCTGGCTGCCGTTTGCTGCCGGATCGCCATATCGCCGACTTCCACGGCCGTCGCGTGCTGCTGATGCACGGCGATACCCTCTGCACCCGCGACGAGGGCTACCAGAAGCTGCGCCGCATCCTGCGCAACCCCCTCACCCTCTTCGTCCTGCGCCACCTGCCGCTGGCCAGCCGCCAGAAGCTGGCGCGCAAGTTGCGCAGCGAAAGTCGCCAGCAGACCCGAGCCAAGGCCATGGACATCACCGATGTCACCGAGGCGGAGGTCGAGCGGGAAATGCGCACTGCCCGGGTGACCACGCTGATCCACGGCCATACTCACAGACCCGCCCGTCATGAGCTGCTGCTCGATGGCCAGCCGGCCGAACGTATCGTGCTGGGCGATTGGGACCGTCGCGGCTGGGTGCTGGAAGCCAGCGCAGCGGGCCTGAGCCAGGTCGATTTCGCCCTCGACGAACGGTAATGACGCAGCCAGGCATGCCTGGCTTTCTCTCGGCAAGTCCCTGACCGGCAAGGCAATCCTGCGCGGCCACCTGGTCCTGGTCGCCCGCGCTGCGACCGATCGTCACATGGCGACTACAGAAATCCGCGCAGGCGACCGATGACGAGGGTGTAAGGAGATGTAACCCTTTTCCGCGGAGACGCCCATGCAACTCGACACCCTCTTTGCCCAGCTGCACAACCTGCCCAACGTCCCCGAAGTGGCGCAGGTCCTGATCCGGCAATTCGACGATCCCAACACCAGCATCGAAACCCTGTCGCGCACCGTGGCGCGTGACCCGGTCATCGCCGCCAAGGTGCTGCGCCTGGCCAACTCGGCGCGCTTCCGCGGCGCCCGCGAATCCACCAGCATCGAAGACGCCGCCCTGCGCCTGGGCTTCAACACCCTGCGCACCCTGGTCCTGGCTTCGGCCTTCGCCGGCGGCTTCAAGGCCGCACCCGGCTTCGATCTGCAGGCCTTCTGGTACAACAGCTTCCTGGTCGCCAGCCTGTGCAAGCCGCTGGCCAAGCAAGCCGGCCTGGACCAGGAAACCGCCTTTACCTGCGGCATGCTGCATGACATCGGCGAGTTGCTGATCCAGAGCGGTGCGCCGGAGCTGGCCCCCAGCCTGGCCGGTCGGGCCACCGCCAGCAGCCATCGCGCCGCCGACGAGACCCTGCAACTGGGCTTTGGCTATCCGGAAGTGGGCGCCGAGCTGGCGCGTCGTTGGCAACTGCCCCAGGTGCTGCGCGATGCGATCGGCTATCAGGCCCGCCCGCTGCAGGCGCCGGAAGGCAACGGCTATGCGCTGATCGTGGCCCAGGCGGTCGCCGTGGCCGAGGTGCTGCACGAGAATGCCGGCGACAGCAAGGTGCAGGACCTGAGCGGCCCGCTGTTCGCCAGCATCGACCTGGAACAGCTGACGGCCGTGCTGCCCAACGCCCGGGATACCGCCGCGACCTTTGCCCAGGCTGCCTGATCCCCGGAGGGCCTGGCCAAATCGCAGGCAAGAAAAAACCCCTGGAGCTGGGCTCTCAGGGGTTTCTTAATCTGGCGGTGAGGGAGGGATTCGAACCCTCGATAAGATTTCTCCTATACACACTTTCCAGGCGTGCTCCTTCAACCGCTCGGACACCTCACCAGATTTGCTCAGTGGCTGCATCTGCATCACCGAGGCGCGCAACTATAGGCAAAGGCGATTTCGATGGCAAGCTTTTTCTTCAATCGATTCATACATTTGCATTCAGGACCTGGAAGAGCCTGCGCCCTGCCCCGTTCACGGGATGACCGGCTGGTCGCTCTTCCCTCGCTCAAAACCACTGATACCTCCGACCAACGGTAGCGTCGCACGCATTTTCCTAATCATCTGAAAGCAAAGGAAAAATCCCCTGGTACGACATTTCTGATAACCGCCTGGCCGGTTACCGCCACAAAACTGAAATTTATGTTCTATAGCTACTGGATAGTGCTCAAGCCTGCGGGTATCAGTAACTGCATGCCGCTGTTGCGCAAGCGCTTCCCGCTGAAGACGTAAAGGCTCTAAACAGCTAACAATAAAGGCCCCGAGTCATGTTCAAGAATCCCGTCCCCAAGTGGCGTCAGGCGAGTTTCGTCCTCATCGTCACCACCGTCGTGCTGGTCATCCCCAACCTCTCGCGGTTCTTTGGCTGATCCCTAGCGCCAGTAATCCGCAGGTGCTGCCGGCAAGGCTGCCAGCAGATCACGCAGCCCTTCCCCCCAGCCCTTGCGCAGGGCCTGGAAGTAGGGATCCTGTTCGTCGATCCGGTGACTGCTGACCTGCGCCAGCCGATCGCGCGGATAGACCACCAGATCCAGCGGTAGCCCCACCGACAGGTTGCTGCGAATGGTGGCGTCGTAGGACAGCAGCGCGCAGCGCAGGGCTTCTTCCAGCGGCGTCGCGAAGGACAGCGCTCGATCCAGGATGGGCTTGCCATATTTGCTCTCGCCAATCTGGAAGTAAGGCGTGTCCTCGGTGGCGCTGATGAAGTTGCCATGGGGATAGAGATTGAACAGCTCCGGCTCCGCGCCGCGGATCTGCCCACCCAACAGAAAGGAACAGCTCAGGTCCAGGCCGTGACCGCTGGGCGCATCCTCGGCATCGCGCTGCAGGACCTCGCGCAGGGTCTGCCCCAGCAGCCGGGCGGCGTCGTACAGGGTGGGTACGCCGTGCAGGTTGTCCTGCTCGCTGTCCAGGCGCTGTCGCAGCAGACTGATCACCGCCTGGGAGGTGGCCAGATTGCCTGCCGACTGGATGACGATCAGGCGCTCGCCAGGGATACGGAACAGGTGCAGCTTGCGAAAGGTGGCGATGTTGTCGACCCCGGCATTGGTACGGGAATCGGCGACGAATACCAGGCCATCCTGCAGTTTCATGGCGACGCAATAGGTCATGCGAACCTCGGCTGATCGAACGGTCGACGCGACAGCGCCCGACAGCAAAAGAAAAGACGGCCCGGGGCCGCCTTTTCGTCTGCTGGGGGCAGCGCCGATTATTGCTGTTGCTGCGCCTGCTGCAAGGGCTCGACCAGCACCCTGGCCTCCATGTGCTCCACCCCGCCGCCGCGGCGCATGCCGCGCACGGGACAGGCGTCCAGGTAGTCCAGACCGATGGCCAGCCGTAGGTGCCGCTCCGGCCGGGCCAGGCGATTGGTGACGTCGTAGCTGTACCAGGCGCCGTCATGCCAGGCTTCCGCCCAGGCATGGCTGGAGAGGTGCGCGCTGTCGTCGGTGCACAGATAGCCGGACACATAGCGCGCCGGGATCCCCAGGCTGCGGGCGCAGGCCAGGAAGGCATGGGCATGGTCCTGGCACACCCCGGCGCCCTTGGCGAAGGCCTGGGCGGCATTGCCGTCCACCTCGGTGGAGCCGGGCACATAGGTCATGCGCTCGTGCAGGCGCTCCATCAGCTGGATCAGGGTGTCGCGATCGCGGCGACCGTCGCAGACCTCGCGTGCGAAGGCGGTCAGCGCCTCGTCGGCCTCGGTCAGCCGGGTCTGGCGCAGGAAGGGAAAGGCCGAGGCCTGGCAGGGTTCCGCCTCGAAGGTCTCGTCGATCTCCACCTGGCCGCTGGCGGTGATGGTGATGGCGTCGTGCGGCGTATCCAGGGTCAGCACATGCAGGATGTTGCCGAAGGGATCGCGCTGCGCCCGCGCCGGCCGTGGCAAGGCCAGCTCCCAGCCGAGGATCCGCTGACGGGCATCATCCTGGGGCGTGAGCCGCAGGTACTGGATGCTCGCGCGTACCTGGTCGGCGTAGCGATACAGGGTTTCGTGATGAATCGCGAGTCTCATACGGTCTCCAGGTAAGCGGTATTGATGGCGCTGCCGAGCTGGCGGACATGGACGATGAAGTCGCCGATCCAGGCATGGAGTCCTTCTTCGAGCACCTCGTCGATGCTGGTATAGCGCAGCCGCGCCTCGAGACCGGCCGCCAGGCGCTTAGCCTCGCGGCCGTTCTCGCCGGGCAGACTGGCCAGCACCCGGTGCAGTTCGATCACGCAGGCCAGCAGCGAGCGCGGCAGGTCTTCCTGCAACAGCAGCAGTTCGGCGCCATTGCGCACGTTGAGGGCATCGCGATAGAGCTCGGTGTAGGCCTCGAAGGCGCTCAGGGCGCGCAACAGGGCGCTCCACTGATAGAAGCCGCGGGCGGAGGCGTCGCTGATGGCTTCCGCCTCCTCTTCCCCCAGTACCTGGTAGCGAGCGTCGAGCATGCGCAGGGTGTTGTCGGCGCGCTCGACGAAGGTGCCCAGGCGGATGAAGCGATAGGCGTCGTTTCTCATGATGGTGCCGACGGTGGCGCCGCGGAACAGGTGGGAGCGCTCCTTGACCCATTCGCAGAAGCGGCTGATGCCGAAGCGGATCAGACCGGTGACGGCAATCTCGCGCATCTCCAGCCAGGTGGAGTTGACGTTCTCCCACATGTCGGCGGTGATGCGTCCACGCACCGCGTGGGCATTGCTGCGCGCGGCCTGCAGGCAGCAATAGATGCTGCCGGGGTTGCGCTCGTCCAGGGCGAAGAAATGCAGCAGGCGCTCGGGGTGCAGAGCGCCGTGCTTTTCCCGGTAGTCATCCAGGGTGCCGGTGATGAGCAGCGGCATGGCCAGCTCGTCCAGGCCTCCGCCCTGCCCGCTCTGCGGCATCATCGACAGCGAATAGCTGACGTCCAGCATCCGCGCGAGATTCTCGGCGCGCTCCAGGTTGCGGGACATCCAGTACAGATCGGCAGCGGTACGACTCAACATGGTGGGGTCGCCTTTCAAAGGTCCTTGCGAGGCCGCCGGGGCGGCCACTGTTCTGTGGCGATCTAGTCCTGCACCACCCAGGTGTCCTTGGTGCCGCCGCCCTGGGAGGAATTCACCACCAGCGAACCTTCGCGCAGGGCGACCCGGGTCAGGCCACCGGGCACCAGGCGCGTCTTGCGCCCGGACAGCACGAAGGGCCGCAGGTCGATGTGCCGCGGCGCGATGCCGTTCTCGACGAAGGTCGGGCAGGTGGACAGCGACAGGGTCGGCTGGGCGATGTAGGCGCTGGGATTGGCCTTGAGCCGGGCGCGGAAGGCTTCGATCTCCATGCTGCTGGCGGTGGGGCCGACCAGCATGCCGTAGCCGCCGGAGCCATGGACTTCCTTGACCACCAGCTCGGGCAGGTTGGCCAGCACATGGGACAGTTCGTCCGGCTTGCGACACTGCCAGGTGGGCACGTTGTAGAGGATCGGCTCTTCGCTGAGATAGAAGCGGATCATCTCCGGGACATAGGGATAGATCGACTTGTCGTCGGCCACTCCGGTGCCGATGGCATTGGCCAGGATGACGTTGCCGGCGCGATAGGCCGCCAGCAGGCCAGGGACGCCAAGCAGGGAATCCGGATTGAAAGCCAGGGGATCGAGGAAGGCGTCGTCGAGGCGGCGATAGATGACGTCGACCTTCTGGAAGCCCGAGGTGGTGCGCATGAACACCTGTTCGTCGCGTACCAGCAGATCGGCGCCCTCCACCAGCTCCACGCCCATCTCCCGGGCCAGGAAGGCATGCTCGAAGTAGGCGCTGTTGAAGCGACCCGGGGTGAGGACCGCCACCGTGGGGTTGTTGACCGGGGTGGAACTGCGCAGGGTGTCGAGAAGCAGATTCGGATAGTGGTCGATGGGCGCGATGCGCTCCAGGGTGAACAGCTCGGGAAACAGCCGCATCATCATCTTGCGGTTCTCGAGCATGTAGGACACCCCGCTGGGGGTGCGCAGGTTGTCTTCCAGCACGTAGTAGGCACCGTCGCCATCGCGCACCAAGTCGACCCCGGCGATATGGGCATAGATGCCGTTGGGCAGGTCCAGCCCCTGCATCGCCAGCTGGTACTGGTCGTTGGCCAGCACCTGCTCGGCGGGAATGACCCCGGCCTTGATGATGCGCTGGTCGTGATAGAGGTCGTGGAGAAAGAGATTCAGCGCCTGGACGCGCTGGATGCAGCCGCGCTCGATGATCTGCCATTCGCTGGCGGGAATGGCCCGCGGTAGCGCATCGAAGGGAATCAGGCGCTCCGTGCCCTGCTCGTCGCCATAGAGGGTGAAGGTGATACCGGCGCGATGAAACAGCAGGTCGGCTTCACGCCGCCGCTGGGCCAGGAGTTCCGGGGGTGTCTCGCTCAGCCATTGCGCATAGCGACCATAGTGCGGTCGGCATTGCGCCTGGACGTCATACATCTCGTTATACAGTTGGCGGCTCATGCCGATCTCCTTGTCACCCACGGTGCAGCTTCGCAAGCCGCGTGCCAGCGCAAGAGGCTTGTAGATCAAGCTCTTGCGCGGCATCGGGTCGCGCGGTGCACCAAAGCCAGGCACGTAAGCGTGCGCATGCACCGCAACGTTTCCGTCATGAGCCTAAGACGGTGCGGCGGGCGGAAAGTGCGATGATTGAGCGGCGGGGTGATTTCAGAGGGTGAGACGGGCATCCCCGGCGGGATGCCGCCTCGGCAGGGCTTGGATCAGGCAGAGCTGCGGCTGACTTCCTGGGTCACGCCCCAGCCGTCGAGCTGGCCGCCCAGGGGCACCACCACCGCTTCCAGATCGCTTTCGAAATCGTCGATGGTGGCGTGGGTGGCGAACATCACCTTGCTGACCTGCAGATGCCAACCCCCCTCTTCGTGCGGCATCACCTGGGCATTGAGGGACTCGCCGTGAAACTGGTCCGCAGCGATGCGGGCCTTGCCTTCATCGGCGAAGATGGCGAAGAAGTCGATTGGATGGAAGCGGGCGAAATCGAAGCCGCCCTCCTTCATCCGCTGCAGCAGGTTCAAGCTCACATCATCGGCAAACGACAAGGACATAGGACAACCCTCCTCTGGTTCGGATGATCTTCTCGCCGAAGCGTCGCTACCGACGTCCGGCGAGTCGCGGCTGAAAACTCGAACGGTGCCGCGACCGCCAGGGCTTACGCCTTGCCGATGGCCTCCAGCACGTATCGAGGTAGAGCAAAGGCAGCAGCATGCAGCTCCGGGGTGTAGTAACGGGTCTGGATGCCTGTATCACTGTAGCGCTGCGCCAGGGTTTCGGCATCTTGCCGACGCAAGGTCACGTCCTTGCTGCCCCAGGCGAGGGTCATGACGCCCCCTATGTAGGTAGGCACCGCTGACAGATAAAAGTGCCAGTCGGCGAACAGCCCGGACATCCGGCCGGCAGTGGTCCTGACCTCGTCCAGTTGCAGGAAGGGGGTACCGTTCTGGGCCACCATTACGCCACCCTCGTTCAGGCAGCGATGGCAGGCCTGGTAGAAGTTCTCCGAGAACAGCACCTCGGCCGGGCCGATGGGATCGGTCGAGTCGGAGATGATGACGTCGTAGCGCTCGGTGGTGTTGGCGACGAAGTTCATGCCGTCGTCGATTACCAGATTCAGCCGCGGATCCTCGAAGGCACCCGCGGAATGGCCGGGGAAGTGCTCCTTGCACATCTCCACCACCGAACCGTCGATCTCGACCATGGTGATGTGCTCGACCCCCTGGTGCTTGGCCACTTCGCGCAGGATGCCGCCGTCGCCGCCGCCGATGATGAGCACCCGCTTGGGCGCCGGATGGGCCAGCAGGGGCACGTGGGTGAGCATCTCGTGATAGATGAATTCGTCGGCCTCGGTGGTCTGGATCACGCCATCCAGGGCCATGACCTTGCCCAGCACGGCGTTCTGGAAGATCACCAGGTGCTGATGCTCGGTGCGCACCTCGTGCAGCATGCGCTCGACGGTGAAGCGCTGGCCATAGCCGTCGTAGAGGGTTTCCAGGTAGTCGCTCATGTCGATCTCCGCAGGTGGCAGGCCGAGACGAGCAATGCCCGGCCAAAAGCCGGGCATTGTAAGAGCTGGATGTGACAGGCTCCAGTGTTGTGCTGGCTAACCCTTGTGGGTGGGCGCGGTGGCCGAGCGATTGCCGCGCGGGCCGGCGGCCGCCCAGGCGATCAGGCCGATCACCGGCAGCACGATGATGAGCACGGTCCAGCCGATCTTGGCGTTGCTGGTGCTGTCACTGCGGATGACGTTGACGATGGCCCAGATGTCGAGCAGGAAGACGATGAAGCCCAGTACACCGCCAATGGTGGAATTGATCATGTCGCGACTCCCGTTGCGAGGACACAGGTCTCGTCAATTGGGACTGGCAAGAGCGGCGTCGAGTTCGGCCGGCTCGCTTGGCAGCGGCGCCGGCCGTGGGTGTTCAGAGCCAGGGCAAAGGCTCGCGAGCTAGAGACAAACAAGGCGAAAAAGGCTGAGGAAGCGGAGTTTACAAGCGGTAAATTAGCATTCCGAAGCCATTTTCAACGCCGTTTGGCCGACGCGCAGCAGCCTTTGTCCAGGCTCTCACGCGAAGGCCACGAGATCGATGTCAGCGAAGGACGCCACGCACGGATGATCGCCGAGCTGGCCACCGGCACGCACCAGGCCACAGGTCGGCAGACCCGCCTGGCGCGCGGCATCCAGCTCTTCCACCACGTCGGAGAGAAACAGCAGGTCCGCCGGCTCGTGGGTGGTGGCCGAGGCGATGCGCGCATAGGAAGCGGCGTCGCGCTTGCCGCCGGTCAGGGTATCGAAATACCCGGAAAACAAAGGGCTGAGATCGCCGTGCTCCGAGCAGCCGAAGATCAGCTTCTGCGCCTGTATCGAGCCCGAGGAATAGACGTACAGCGGCAGCCCGGCCGCGTGCCACTGGCGCAGCGCCTGGACCGCGTCGGGATAGACGTGCCCCTTGAGGGTGCCGGCGCGATAGCCCTGCTCCCACACCTGCCCCTGCAGGGCCTTGAGCGGGGTGGCCTTGCGGTCGCTGGCGATCCATTCCAGGAGGATGGCGATCACCCGCTCCACGTCGGCGTCCAGCTCGCCGGCTTCGGCGCGCACGGCGTCGAGCTGCTCGGCCACCGCCGGCGCTCCGGCCTGGGCGCGCACCAGCGCCGGCAGGTGCTCGCGGGCATAGGGAAAGAGCACGTCGAAGACGAAGCTGACGGCGCTGGTGGTGCCTTCGATATCGGTGAGGATGGCCTTGATCGTCACGCCTCGACCTCCAGGCGCGGGAAGCGCTGGGCGATGTCGACGCCGGTGAAGTGGGCCACCCAGCCGTCGGGATTGTCGAACAGGCGAATGGCGACAAAGGACGGCGACTCGCTCATGTCGAACCAGTGCGGGGTGCCGGCCGGCACCGAGATGAGGTCGTCCTTCTCGCAGAGCACGGCGTAGACGTGATCGTCGATGTGCAGGGTGAAGAGCCCCTGCCCGGCGACGAAGAAGCGCACCTCGTCCTCGTTGTGCCGGTGCTCTTCGAGGAACTTGGCGCGCAGCGCCTCCTTCTGCGGATGCTCGGGATGCATGCTGATGACGTCGACGGTCTGGTAGCCGCGCTCCTGGATGAGGCGATCGATCTCCGGCCGATAGGCGGCGATCACCTCTTCCTGGCTGGCGCCGGGTGCCACCGGGGCGGTGGCCTGCCAGCGCTCGAAACGCACCCCGACCTCGGCCAGGGTGGCGGCGATGTGCTCGCCATCGCTGATCACCTTCAGCGGCTGGCGCGGTTCGGCATCGTGGTAGACGGTCAATCGGCTCATGGACGCAGGCTCCGGGTCTTGAGTTCGCATTCGAAGAGGAATTCGAAGGCTTCCACGTGGCGCAGGGCATCGGCCATGCGCGGGCCCCAAGTATAGAGGCCGTGTCCGCGGATCAGGTACCCCACGCAGTCGGGGTGCACGTTCAGCCAGGTCTGCACCTTGTCGGCCAGGCGCGGGATGTCCTGGTCGTTGTCGAACACCGGGATCTCCACCCGCACCTCGTGGGTGGTGACGCCGTGCAGGGCCTTTTGCAATTCGTAGCCGTCCAGCAGCAGGCGATCCCCTTCGAGCTGGCGCGACAGCACCGTCGAGTTCACTGAATGGGTGTGCAGCACGGCGCCGATCTCCGGCTGCCAGCGATAGAGCTGGGTGTGCAGCGCCGTCTCCGCGGAGGGCTTCTTGGGCTCCAGCGGCGCACCGTCGAGATCGGTGGCGAGGATGTCGTCCAGCTCCAGCTGGCCCTTGTGCTTGCCGGACACGGTCAGCAGCAGGCGGCTGTCGGACAGCCGTACCGAATAGTTGCTGCTGGTGGCCGGCGACCAGCCGCGACCATAGAGGAAGCGACCGGCGTCGATGATTTCCCGGGCCAGTTGCTCACGCTGCTGGATCATGGAGGGTTCTCCTTGGTTCTGTACGAAAAGTCGCCGAGCGACGGTCAGGCGAGGCGAAAAACGCTGAGGAAGCGGAGTTTACGAGAGGTAAATGAGCATTCCGAAGTGTTTTTCAACGAAGCATCACCAAGCGCAGGCACTTTTCGTACTGGACCTAACGGACAAGAGGATGAGGAAGGCCCCGGCCAGCGCCGCCAGGGAGGCGCCGGCAAAGGCGGCAAGGGCACCGGACACCTGCCAGGCATAGCCAGCATACAGCGCGCCGAGCGCCCCGCCAGCCCCGGACAGGGCGGCATAGAGCGACTGGGCCTGGCCCTGGCGGCGGCGGTCGAAATGGGACTGGACGAACTGGATGGCGGCGGCATGGAAGCAGCCGAAGGTGGCCGCATGCAGCAACTGGGCGAACAGCAGCACCGCCAGGTGATCGGCCAAGGCGCCCAGCAGCAACCAGCGCCCGGCGGCGATGAGAAAGGCGGCTACCAGCAGGGTGTTGAGCGCCAGCCGCGCCAGCAGCTGCGGCATCACCAGGAAGATCAGCACCTCGGCGACCACCCCCAGCGACCAGAGCTGGCCGATGACGCCGCGGCCATAGCCGAGGTCTTCCAGGTGCAGGGTGAAGACCGTGTAATAAGGACCGTGGGACAGCTGCATCAGCGCCGCGGCGAGGAAGAAGGCCAGCACCCGTGGCTGGCGCAGGGTGGTCAGGAAGGGCTCGGCCGGCGCCTCGGGGCGCTGGCCCGGATCGACCTTGACCCCCGGCACCGCCAGCGAGGCGAGCAGGATGATCGCCATCACCAGCAGCAGATAGGCCGGGTAGAGATCCAGACTGACGTATTCGAAGGCCCAGCCGAGTCCCGCCACCGCGGCGATGAAGCCGATGGAGCCCCAGAGGCGGATACGCCCATAGCGTTGTGGCTGGTCGCGCAGGTGGGCCAGGGTGATGGCTTCGAACTGCGGCAGCACCGCATGCCAGAAGAAGGCATGTCCGGCCATGATCAGCGCCAGCCAGGCGAAGCCCTGGCCCAGGTAGATGCCGGAAAAGCACAGCAGGGTGCAGGCGGCGCCCAGGCGGACGATGCTCAGCCGGCGGCCGGTGCGATCGGCCAGCCAGCCCCAGAGATTGGGCGCCAGCACCCGCATCAACATGGGGATGGCCACCAGCTGGCCGATGGCGGTGCCGGAAAAGCCCAGGTGGTGGAAGTACAGCCCCAGGTAGGGCGCCGTGGCCCCCAGCAGCGCGAAGTAGGCGAAATAGAAGCCCGACAGCCGCCAATAGGGAACCGGCATCGTCCGTCCGCTGATCAGAGTTGCGGTAGGACGGGCGTGCCCACCCGCACCTCGGCGTTCTGGGCGCGGTGACGCAAGAGGTGATCCATCAGCACCAGGGCCATCATCGCCTCGGCGATGGGCGTGGCGCGGATGCCCACGCAGGGATCGTGGCGACCCTTGGTGATGATATCCACCGGTTGGCCGTGGACGTCGATGGAACGCCCCGGGGTGGTGATGCTGGAGGTGGCCTTCAGCGCCAGGTGGGCGACGATGGGCTGGCCGGAGGAGATGCCGCCGAGTACGCCACCGGCGTTGTTGGACAGGAAGCCTTCCGGGGTCAGTTCGTCCCGGTGCTCGGTGCCGCGCTGGGCGACGCTGGCGAAACCGGCGCCGATCTCGACGCCCTTCACCGCGTTGACGCTCATCAGCGCATAGGCCAGCTCGGCGTCGAGGCGATCGAAGATCGGCTCGCCCAGCCCCGGCGGCACGCCGTCGGCGACCACGGTGATGCGCGCACCCACCGAGTCCTGATCGCGGCGCAGCTGGTCCATGTAGGCCTCCAGCTCCGGCACCCGGTCCGGATCGGGGCTGAAGAAGGCGTTCTCTTCCACGCTGTCCCAGGTCTTGAAGGGGATCTCGATGGGGCCCAGCTGGCTCATGTAGCCGCGCACCCGGATGCCCTGGGTGGCCAGGTACTTCTTGGCGATGGCGCCGGCCGCCACGCGCATGGCGGTCTCCCGCGCCGAGCTGCGACCGCCGCCACGGTAGTCACGCAGGCCGTACTTGTGGTGGTAGGCGTAGTCGGCATGGGCCGGGCGGAACAGGTCCTTGATCGCCGAGTAATCCTTGGACTTCTGGTCGGTGTTGCGGATCAGCAGGCCGATGGGGGTACCGGTGGTGACGCCTTCGAAGACCCCGGAAAGGATCTCCACCTCGTCCGCTTCCTGGCGCTGGGTGGTGTGGCGGCTGGTACCGGGCTTGCGCCGATCCAGGTCGCGCTGCAGGTCGGCGAGGTCCAGGGGCAGTCCGGGTGGGCAACCGTCGACGATGGCGACTAGCGCCGGGCCATGGCTTTCGCCGGCGGTGGTGACGGTAAACAGCGTGCCGAGGGTATTGCCGGACATGCGAGGGCTCCGCGCTACGGGTGAAAGGTATAGATTCAAATTGGGAATGGGCGATTTTACACGCGCCGTGGTCTTTTACACGGATTGTGTGCGGGATAGGCCCCCACACCCCAGCTCTCCGGTGCCCTTCCCGCCATGCGTCTGCTGTTCTCCCTGCTGCTGTGCCTCGCCCTGCCCGCCCTCGCCACGGCGGCCGATCCCGTGCTCTATCGTCCCCTCCAGCTCGACACCGGCAGCGGTGTACTCAAGGGCAGTCTGATCCTGCCCCGTAGCGACAGGCCGCAACCGGTGGTGCTCTTCGTTTCCGGCTCGGGGCCCATCGATCGCAACGGCAACGCCCCCGGCGCGCGCAACGCGGCCCTGCAGCGGCTGGCCGAGGCCCTGGGCCGGCAGCGGATCGCCAGCGTGCGCTTCGACAAGCGCGGCGTGGCCGAGAGTCGCAGCGCCGAGCCGGACGAGAGTCGCCTCAGCGTGGAGCGCTATGTCGACGACCTGGTCGGCTGGATCCGGCTGCTGCGCGCCGATCCGCGCTTTTCCGCGGTGATCCTGCTCGGCCACAGCGAAGGCGCCCTGATCGCCAGTCTGGCCGCCGACCGGGTGCCGGTCGCCGGGGTGGTGACCCTGGCCGGCAGCGGCCGGCCCATCGACGTGGTGCTGCGCGAGCAGTTGGCGGGCAAGCTGTCGCCGGCCGGCCTGGCCAGCGCCCAGTGGATCATCGACCAGTTGCTGCGCGGCACCCCGGTGCCCGAGGTGCCGAAGGAGTTGCTGGTGCTGTTCCGCCCCAGCGTCCAGCCCTATCTGATCTCGCTGTTCCGCCAGGATCCGGCCAGGGCCTTCGCCGGCATCCACGCCCCGGCGCTGATCGTCCAGGGCACCCATGACGTCCAGGTGGAGGTCGACGATGCCCGCGCCCTGCAGCGCGCCAAACCGGATGCGGAACTGGCCATCATTGCCGGCATGAACCACATGCTGCGCATCACCCCGGCGGACTTCCAGGCGCAACTGCCCAGCTACGACAATCCCAACCTGCCCCTGGCCCGCGCGCTGGTCGAGCGCGTGACCGCCTTCGTCGCGCGCTCAGGTTCCTCGCGCGTCGGCCGATAAGCCAGCAAAGGCGCCCAGGCGGCGCACCCGCTGGAGCCCGTCCGTGGACACCCCCGATCACGCATCACCGGCCGTCGAGGCCGCACCCAACGAGCCCCATCCCTGGGCCAGCCTGCCGCCGGAGCGCTTTCAGCTGCTGCGGCTGATGCCGCAGCCGGCGGATCGCCGGGTCGGCGCGCGCCCGCTGCGCTTCGTGCAACTCGGCCTGGTCGAGCGCCATGGCGACGAGGAAAGCCTGCTGCGGCTGACGGTGCAGATTCCCGGTCAGCTGCTGCACCGCGAGGTGAACGTGCTGGAGGTCTGGGTCGACCATCGCCAAGGCGAAATCCGCCTCGGCCCGGAGCGCGGTCTGCAGATCGAGCCGGAAGAACGCGGCCTGGGACGCTTCCTGCTGGCGCGGGCGGCCGCCTGGGCACGCCTGCGCTGGAGTCACTACCGGGTGCAGGACCTGCCCCTGGCGCGCCGCGACGCCCTCGACGAAGACAGCCGCAAGCGCCGCGACCACGTGCTCGGCGCCCAGGGCTTCACCGTCGAGACGGCGGCGGATGACGAGCGTCAGCAGCTCTGCCGGGCCGCCCGGGTCAGCCAGCTGCGCGAGGACTGGAATGCCGACAAGGTGCAGCTGCTGTCGCTGCTGGACGGCGCCACCCTGCTGGAGCAGTGCGACCGGGTGATCGACGAGCGCGATGCCAGTCTGCGCCAGCTGGAGGACCGCATCGCCCTCTATCGCCGCGATGACATCTCGCTGCGCTTCGCCATCGGCTGCCTGGCGGTGTTCTGCCTGTTCCAGGCCGCGCTGCTGATCTGGATGGCGCTGCGCTGAGCGGTGTGGTGCCGCGCCAGGCACCCTTGCCGACGACCTGTCGGCAGCGTCCAGGCGCCACCCCTCGCCCGAGGCTTGCTCCCCCGCCGGACCCTGCTAACGTAGCCACCCGTTCGCATCCATCCGCCCGGAGTGTCCGCTGTTCATGGTCTCGCCTCTCCTGTTTCGCCCGCGCGCGCCCCTGCGTCTCGCTACCCTCGGCCTGCTGACCGCCCTCGCCGGCTGCCAGTACCTCGGCGAAGAGCAGCCGACCCGCAGCCAGCCGCAACTCAAGGGCAGCCTGCCGCTGCGCGGCCTGGCGCAGACCGCCTCGGTGCGCCGCAATGCCGACGGCCAGCCGCTGATCGAGACCACCACCTTCCACGATGCCCTGTTCGCCCTCGGCTACGTCCATGCCAGCGAACGCCTGGCGCAGATGGTCGAGCTGCGCCTGCTGGCCCAGGGTCGGCTGGCCGAGGCCTACGGCGAAAGCCGCCTGGACAGCGACAGGTTCATGCGCGCGGTGGACCTGCGCAAGGCCGCCCAGGTGGCCTACGGCAACGCCTCGCCACGGATGAAGACCTTCTTCGAGGTCTATGCCCGGGGGGTCAACGCCTATCTCTATCGCGCCGGCGAACGGGTCCAGCTGGATGGCCACGACTACCGCGCCGAATACTGGAAGCCCGAAGACAGCGCCCTACTCTTCGAACTGCTCAACTTCGCCCAGGCGGTGGACCTGCGCAAGGAAACCGCGGCGCTGGCCCTGGCCACCCAGGTCGGTCCCGAGCGCCTGGCCTGGCTCCTGCCCACCTACCCGGACGAACCCCTGCCGGACGAGGAGACCGCCAAGCTGCGCGGCCTGAATCTGCGCGGCCAGCTGCCAGGGCTCGAAGCCCTGCTACAGGTCCAGCGGCAACTGGCGGAGCAGGCGCCCTTCGGCGGCCCCACCGGTACCGCCTGGGCGGCCACCCCGGGGCATACCCGCAGCGGCCGCAGCCTGCTCGCGGTGGACAAGGTCAGTGCCGTCGGCCAGTCGCCCTTTACCCTGGTGACCCTGAGGGCGCCGCGCTTCGAGGCCGTGGGCACCACCCTGCCCGGCCTGCCGCTGTTGCTCGACGGCTACAACGGCAAGCTGGCCTGGGGCGCCGCGACCCTGATGGGCGACAGCCAGGACCTCTACCTCGAACGCCTGCAACGCCAGGGCGGTCGCCTGCAGGTGCAGAGCGGCGGTCAGTGGCAGCCGGCCGGCGAGCGGGTGGAGACCTTTTTCGTCCGCGGTGAAAAGCCGCGGCGCGAGACGCTCTATACCAGTCCCCGCGGTCCGCTGCTGAATCTGGCACTGGCGCCGGACGCCAACGGCTACGGCCTGGCCCTGCGCAGCAGTCGCCTGGAAGCCGACAAGAGCTTGGACGCCCTTTTCGACCTCTCCCGCGCCAAGGATGTGGAGCGCGCCTTCGAACTGGCTCGCGACTTGCGCGCCAGCGACTGGAATCTGGTGTTCGCCGATGCCGAGCACATCGGCTGGCAGGTGACCGGGCGCTATCCCAACCGCCGCAGCGGCCTGGGTCTGCTGCCCTCGCCCGGCTGGGACGAGCGCTACGCCTGGGATGGCTACGCCGATCCCATGCTGCACCCCTATGACCAGGATCCGGCCCAGGGCTGGCTGGGCGCCGCCAACCAGCGCGTGGTACCGCGTGGCTACGGCATGCAGCTGTCCAGCAACTGGTCGGGCCCCGAGCGTCAGGAGCGCCTGGCGCAACTCGCCGGCCGTTCGGCGCGCCTCGATGGCCGCGACGCCATGGCCCTGCAGCAGGACCAGACCACCACCCTGGCCGCCAAGCTCAAGACCCAGCTCGACTCCCCCGGCTTCGCCGCGCCGCTGCGCCAGGCCATCGCCGCCCTCTCGGCGGGCCAGCGCCCGCAGGCGGAAGAGGCCCTGCGGCGTCTGCAGGGCTTCGACGGCCGCCTGGCCGCCGGCTCCGGTGACGCGGCGCTCTACGAAGCCTTTCTCCAGGCCCTGGCCGAACAGACCTTCGCCGACGAGCTGGGTGGCACCAGGAGTCCGGCCTGGCAGGCCTTCACCACCCTCAGCGACACCGGCTACAACGCCATCGTCGATCACCTCCTGGCGCGTGACGACAGTCCCTACTGGGATGACGTCAGCACCGCCGCCCACGAAGACAAGCCGGCGATCTTCGCCCGCGCCCTGGCCGCGGCCGTCGCCACCTGCGAAGTCCGGCTGGGTAGCGATCGCGCCAGCTGGCAATGGGGCCGCCTGCACCGCCAGGACGGCAACGCCTATGGTGGCGACGGCTCGACCCTGGACCTGACCGCCAGTCACTGGGGCGGCAACGACCGGGTCTGGCTGGCGCCGGCGCTGCGCCTGGTGGTGGACTTCGGCCTGGCCGAACCGCTGCAGGCGAGCCAGGTCGGCACCCCGGGCAAGGGCTGGACCCGCGGGCAATACCAGAGCCTGCCGCTGCAGCCGCAGAATCTGGAGCGCGTCTATGGGCGCGACCGCCTGCTGCTGATTCCGCAGAAGTAGTCCACCGCCGGCAACCCGCGACTTGGCGCGGGTTTTGCCCCGCTTCTGACAGACCTCAGCCGGCGTCGCCCTCGTTCGCCGCGCCGCGGACCGCTGCAAAGGCGCTGTCCCGCAGGCGCCCTGGCAATGAAAGCGCCCGTTGATGGTGCCGCGCCTGTCACCATAATGGTGCAGGCCCTAGTCGAGACGCCCATAGCGGTGCACAGAGAGGCGCCCTGGCGTCTGTCAGTTGCCGGAGACACCATGCCTGCCCAGCCTTCCCCCCACGCCGCGCACCTCTGGGTCGCGGGTTCGGATGCCCCGGAAAAGCCGGAGCTCAACCTGGGCTTCCTGCCCCTGAGCGATGCTGCCTCGCTGATCGTGGCGGCGACCCAGGGCTTTGGCGAACCCCATGGCCTGACGCTCAATCTGCACCGCCAGCCCTCCTGGTCGGCGCTGCGCGACAACCTGCTCAACGGCCAGCTCGACGCCGCGCACTGCCTCTACGGCCTGGTCTATGGCGCCCATCTCGGCCTGGGCGGCGCGCCCGCCACGCCGATGGCGGTGCTCATGAGCCTGGCGCAGAACGGTCAGAGCCTCAATCTGGCGCGTAGCCTCACCCGGGAAGGCGTCCGGGACACGGCCTCCCTGGTGGAGCGGATCCGCCAGCCAGACGCCAGACCGCTGACCCTGGCGCACACCTTTCCCACCGGCACCCATATCTTCTGGCTCTACTACTGGCTGGCGGCCCAGGGCATCCATCCCCTGCAGGACGTGCGCACCGCGCTGGTGCCGCCACCGCAGATGCCCGAGCACCTGGCCGCCGGCCGGGTCGACGGCTTCTGCGTCGGCGAACCCTGGGGCGCCGCCGCCGTGGCGCGCGGCCAGGGCTTCACCCTGACCACCACCCAGGCGATCTGGCCGGACCACCCGGAAAAGGTGCTGGCCTGCACCGGCCACTTCGCCGAGCGCTATCCCAATACCGCGCGGGCGCTGATCCGCACCCTGCTCGACGCCAGTCGCTTCATCGAGGAAAGTCGCGAGAATCGCCTGGGCACCGCCCAGCTGATCAGCGGCGCCGACTACGTGGACACCGACGCGGCGCTGCTCGCCCAGCGCTTTCTCGGTCACTACGAAGACGGTCTCGATGGCCACTGGGAAGACCAGCACCCCCTGGCCTTCCATCGCCAGGGCGCGGTCAATCCACCCTATCTCTCCGATGGCCTCTGGTTTCTCACCCAGTTCCGCCGCTGGGGCCTGTTGCGCGAGGAGCCGGACTACCTGGCCATCGCCGAGGCGGTGCAGTGCACCGAGCTGTACCGGCAGGCCGCCACCGACCTGGGGCTGGCGATACCGCCGACCCGGCGCAGCAGCACCCTGTTCGACGGTCGCACCTGGGACGGCAGCGATCCGGCCGGTTACGCCCGCAGCTTCGCCATCCACGCGCTCAGCGACTACTAGGGAGAACGACCTTGCGCATCCTGCTCATCGACGATACCCCCAAGCAGGTCGGCCGTCTCAAGGCCGCGCTGATCGAAGCCGGTTTCGAGGTCATCGAGGAATCCGGTCTGACCATCGACCTGCCCGCACGCATCGAGGCCCTGCGGCCGGACGTCATCCTGTTCGACACCCAGTCACCCGGGCGCGACGTCATGGAACAGGTCTGCCTGGTCACCCGCGACCGGCCGCGCCCCATCGTCATGTTCACCGACGAGCATGACCCGGCGGTGATGCGCCGGGCCATCCAGTCCGGCGTCAGCGCCTATATCGTCGAAGGCATCCAGACCAGTCGCCTGCAGGCCATCATCGATGTGGCCCGCGCCCGTTTCGAGACCGACCAGGCCCTGCGCGCCGAACTCCAGGCCCGCGAGCAGCAGTTGCTGGAGCGCAAGAAGGTCGACCAGGCCAAGGGGCTGCTGATGAAGATGCGGGGCTGCAGCGAAGACGAGGCCTATACCCTGATGCGCCGCCAGGCCATGAGCAAGCAGCAGAAGCTGATCCAGGTGGCCGACCAGATCATCGCCATGAGCGAACTGCTCGGCTGAACCGGCGCCAGGAGCCCGCCACGGGAAATGGTCTGGCTCCGCTTTGTGTGGCACTATCCGCGCCCCCTGGATATTCACCCTCGAAAAGGACGTCTGTCATGAGCTCATTGCAAGCCGAAATGCTGGTCGAACAAAAGGTCGCCAACGCGCGCAAATCCACCGGCGCCGCCTACCTGATCTGGTTCTTTCTCGGCATGCTCGGCGGTCATCGCTTCTACCTCGGCCGCACCGGTACCGCCGCCATCATGCTGGTGCTCTCGCTGCTCGGCTGGGTCACCTTCTTCATTCCCTGGATCATCCTGGGGATCTGGTGCCTGATCGATGCCTTCCTCATCCCCGGTATGATTCAGCAGCACCAGGACAAGGCGCGCCAGCAGGCGCGACTGGAAGTGGCGTCGCTGCAGGCCGGTCACGCGCTCTGATCCGCACCGGAGCGCCTCGCCGGCGGCGCCCCGCTGATTTTTTCCTCGACAAGCGCAGCGACCTGCGGCTACTGTCCGCTGCAGGTCACCTCCTGTGACCCACGTCGCTCGGACGGTTCCGGGCGCTTACGTACTTCGAGGAACGCATGACTGATTCCAGTCCCGTGCGCCGCTTTGCGCGCATCGATCGCCTGCCCCCCTACGTCTTCAACATCACCGCCGAACTCAAGATGGCCGCGCGCCGTCGCGGTGAGGACATCATCGACCTGTCCATGGGCAATCCCGACGGGGCGACTCCGCCGCACATCGTCGAGAAGCTCTGCCAGGTCGCCCAGCGCGAAGACACCCACGGCTACTCCAGCTCCAAGGGCATTCCGCGCCTGAGACGCGCCATCTCCCACTGGTACCGCGATCGCTACCAGGTGGAGATCGATGCCGACAGCGAAGCCATCGTCACCATCGGTTCCAAGGAAGGCCTGGCGCACCTGATGCTGGCCACCCTGGATGCCGGCGACACCGTGCTGGTGCCCAATCCGAGTTATCCGATCCACATCTACGGCGCGGTGATCGCCGGCGCCCAGGTGCGCTCGGTACCCCTGGTGCAGGGCATGGACTTCTTCGCCGAACTGGAGCGGGCCATCCGCGAAAGCATTCCCAAGCCGAAGATGATGATCCTCGGCTTTCCCTCCAACCCCACCGCCCAGTGCGTGGAGCTGGATTTCTTCGAGCGCGTGGTGGAACTGGCCAAGCGCTACAACGTGCTGGTGGTGCACGACCTGGCCTATGCCGACATCGTCTTCGACGGCTGGCAGGCGCCCTCCATCATGCAGGTGCCTGGCGCCAAGGACATCGCGGTGGAATTCTTCACCCTGTCCAAGAGCTACAACATGGCCGGCTGGCGGATCGGCTTCATGGTTGGCAATCCCGAGCTGGTCGCCGCCCTGGCGCGCATCAAGAGCTATCACGACTACGGCACCTTCACCCCGCTGCAGGTGGCGGCCATCGCCGCTCTGGAAGGCGACCAGCAGTGCGTGCGCGACATCGCCCAGCAATACCAGCAGCGCCGCGACGTGCTGGTGCGCGGCCTGCACGAAGCCGGCTGGATGGTGGAGAACCCCAAGGCCTCCATGTACGTCTGGGCCAAGATTCCCGAGCCCTATGCCCACCTGGGTTCGCTGGAATTCGCCAAGAAGCTGCTGGCCGAGGCCAAGGTCTGCGTCTCGCCGGGACTGGGCTTCGGTGACTATGGCGACGACCATGTGCGCTTCGCCCTGATCGAGAACCAGGACCGCATCCGCCAGGCGGTGCGCGGCATCAAGCAGATGTTCCGTGCCGACGGCCTGCTGCCCAAGGCGGCCGCGCGCAAATCCGGCGTCGAGCCGGCCTGAGTCTTCGCCGCGCCGTCGACCGGCGGCGCGGCGAATTCTTGTCAGTCCGGGCGTTCCAAGCTATAAGCCGCTAGTGACCTCCCGGGATATCGCCATGCTGAAAGGCCTGTTCAATCTGCTCAAATCGCCCTCCGCGGACGATCTCAAGCTGGCCGCGAGCATCAACAACTCCTACAAGTCCATGCGCGTGGTCGGTCGCGGTACCCTGCGCATCGATCCGGCGGAGATCTTCGACTCCCCCGAATTCAAGGAAGACCTGGACCGCGCCCGGCGGCTCATCAACCGCTGATGTTCCTGCTGCTGCTCCTGCCGATCCTGGTCAGCGGTTTTCTCGTCTGCCACAAGCATCCGCTGTACTTCTACCGCCTGCATCGCTACGAGGGCCAGTACCTCTATCTGCAGAGCGCGCGCTTCGGCCTGTTCTGCACCCTGCTCGCCGTGATCCTGCACCTGGGCGTCGCGCAAATCGTGCAGGGGCGCAGCTGGTCCTGGGGTGAGCGGACTTTTTCCCTCGACTACTTCGCCGGTCTCGCCGAGCTGCTGCGCCGCACCGGCACCCTGGAAGATCCGCTGCAGGCCGCCTGGATCCTGCTGGTGACGGTGACCGCCCTGCTGATTCCCACGGCCTGGGCCACGCTGGCGCGCTGGACCATCAAGCGCAAGTACGGCCTGAGCGAGGACAATTACCGCACCTTCATCCTCGCCGGCATCCTCAAGGACAGTCCGCTGGACGATCTGCTGATGACCGCCTCCATCAACAAGGAGACGCTGATGCTGACCCTGGAGGAGCGCAAGGTGTACGTCGGCCGCATCACCACCCTGGGCGAACCGAGCGAAACGGAAGGCGCCGACCAGGACGTCTGCATCAAGCCGATCATGAGCGGCTACCGGGACAAGGACAAACTCTGGGTGACCTTCACCACCCACTATGCGGACAAGGGCAAGGACATCTACCTGACCCTGAAACAGAGCCAGATCGTCTCGGCAACACGCTTCGATTTCGACGCCTATGAAGCGTTTCGCTCAAGCGTAAGCCGCGCCTGATCTGGCTTCGCGCACTTTCTTCAGGGAACGTATGACTTTTTGGGCAGGTCCCATTTGCAGGCGCGTTCACCGCACAGCGGTGAGCCCCTTCCCTTACTGCCCAAGAAAATCAGGAGCACGTCCATGACGCCCATGCTGAAGAAAGCCTCCAGCCTGTCCCTCGCCATCCTGCTGGCTGCCGGTGCCGGCCTGGCCCAGGCCGCCGACAAGCTGTCTCCGGCCGAATTCGTCGACGACGCCTCGGCCAAGGGCATCGCCGAGATCGAAGCGGCCAAACTGGCCCTGGACAAGAGCAAGTCCCAGGACATCAAGACCTTCGCCCAGAGCATGATCGACGACCACACCAAGGCCAACGAGCAGCTCAAGAGCCTGGCCCAGGAGAAGAAGCTGAAAGTCTCCACCGACGCCGAGCTGATGGACAAGGCCAAGGCCATGATCCTGCAGGTGCGTGACGACTCCTTCGACCGCTCCTATGCCAACAACCAGGTCGTGGCCCACGAGCAGACCATCGAGATCTTCCGCAACGAAGCCAAGACCGGCGATGACGCCGCGCTCAAGGCCTTCGCCGAGAAGACCCTGCCGAAGCTGGAGCACCACCTCCAGGAAGCCAAGGCGCTGCAGACCAAGTACGCGAAGTAATAGCGTCATCCCAATAGAAAAGGCCGTGGCGAGTGATCGCCACGGCCTTTTCCTGCAGCTATCGCGGCCATGGGCCGCTCCTACAGAGGCTACCGTACCTGTAGGAGCGGCCCATGGCCGCGATCCGAACCCGGCCCGCACAACTTCGTAAGCGCCAACAAGGGGCAACCCGCCGTGACGGCGCTCAATTCTTGTGCAGCGCCTTGACCGATTCAGACGCTGCCAATATCGCGATCCCCAGCTAACACTGGGCTCACTCAACTTGGCTTCGCTCTTGCAAAGACCTCGGCAGGGGTGGCCAACGGCGGTCACCCAACCGACAAAGGCGTCAGTTCACCTCCCGGCAACGGGCAAGGGTGACTGGCGCCTTTTTCATGCCCGTGACGTGCCCGAGGTGCCTCCATGAGTCCCAGTTTCTGGAAAGCCGGCCATGCGCCGACCCTGTTCGCCGCCTTCCTCTACTTCGACCTGAGCTTCATGGTCTGGTACGTGCTCGGTCCCATGGCCGTGCAGATCGCCACCGACCTGCAGCTGACCACCCAGCAGCGCAGCATGATGGTGGCCACGCCCATTCTCGCCGGTGCCGTCCTGCGCCTCATCCTGGGCTTCGTCGCCGATCGGCTGTCACCCAAGACCGCCGGCATCATCGGCCAGGTGGTGGTGATCCTGGCGCTGCTGGTGGCCTGGCAGCACGGTGTGCACAGTTATGAGCAGACCCTGGTGCTGGGCCTGTTCCTCGGCTTCGCCGGTGCGTCCTTCGCCGTCGCCCTGCCGCTGGCCTCCCAGTGGTATCCGCCGCAGCACCAGGGCAAGGCCCTGGGCATCGCCGGCGCCGGCAACTCCGGCACGGTGTTCGCCGCCCTCTTCGCCCCGGCGCTGGCCAAGGCCTTTGGCTGGACCAACGTATTCGGCTTCGCGCTGATCCCGTTGATCCTGACCCTGGTGGTCTTCGTGCTCTGCGCCCGCAACGCCCCGGAACGGCCGGCGCCCAAGAAGCTGGTGGACTACGGTCGTGCGCTGAACGACAAGGACAGCTGGTGGTTCATGTTCTTCTACAGCGTGACCTTTGGCGGCTTCCTCGGCCTTGCCAGCACCCTGCCCGGCTACTTCCATGACCAGTACAGCCTGGAGCCGGTGGTGGCCGGCTACTACACCGCCGCCTGCGTCTTCGGCGGCAGCCTAATGCGGCCCCTGGGCGGTGCCCTGGCCGACCGCATCGGCGGAATCCGCGCGCTGCTCGGCATGTATACCGTGGCGGCCATCTGCATCGCCGCCGTGGGCTTCCACCTGCCCAGCGCCATGGCGGCCCTGGCGCTGTTCGTGGTGGCCATGCTCAGCCTGGGCGCCGGCAACGGCGCGGTGTTCCAGCTGGTGCCCCAGCGCTTCCGCAAGGAAATCGGCGTCATGACCGGGCTGATCGGCATGGCGGGCGGCATCGGCGGCTTCGCCCTCACCGCCGGCCTGGGCGCGGTCAAGCAGGCCACCGGCGACTATCAGCTGGGCCTCTGGCTGTTCGCCGCCCTCGGCGTGCTCGCCTGGTTCGGCCTGCTCAGCGTCAAGCGCCGCTGGCGCACCACCTGGGGCTCGGCTGCCGTTACCGCAGCGCGGGTCTGAGACCCGATTCAAAGTCTGCTGCGCGTCGGCCAAACCGCGTTGAAAATGCCCTGGGTCGCCAGCCCGGTCGGAATGCTCATTTACCGCTCGTAAACCCGAGCGCGGGTCCGATCCGCTTCCTCAGCCACTTTCGCGGGGCCGCCGAGGCCTTGTTTGTCGCTAGCTCGCGAGACTTAGAACAGGATCTGAGGGAAGTCCGGCGGCCAGGGGCCGCCGGTTTTCATTCAGGGGGCGGAACGCACATAGCTGGTCAGCACGTGATCCCGCCAGACCCCGTCGATCTTCAGATAGCGCCGTGCCAGGCCCTCGCGCTCGAAGCCGAGCTGGGTCAGCAGATGGGCGCTGCGGACGTTCTCCGGCAGATGGTTGGCCATGATCCGGTTCAGGCCCAGTTCGGCGATGACGAAGTCCCGCCCCAGGCGTACGGCCTGGCGCATCAGCCCCCGCCCCTGCCAGGCCGCATCCAGGCCGTAGCCCAGGTAGCAGGCCTGGAAACCCCCGCGAACTATCTGGCTGAAATTCACCGTGCCTATGACCAGCGGGCCCGCTCGCAGCACCAGGCGCAACTCGCTCAGACCCGGCCCGCCGGCGCGGTAGGCGGCCGCCTGCCCCTGCCATTGCGCCAGGGTATAGAAGGCGTCGGAGCGCCGCGGCATCGACAGCGCCAGGTGCTGGCGATTGCGCCGGTAGTAGTCGGCCACCGCGGCGGGATCGGCCAGGGTCAGGTCGATCAGCTCCACCGCCTCGGTCACGGCGAAGCGCGGTGGATACTGCAGCGGAACGCTCAGGGCGGTCATGACTTCACCTGTGGCGGCAATTCGTAGACCCAGGTGGCGCAGCGCTGTCCGTCCGGACCTTCCCGATCGTTTTCCAGCACCCGGACGCGCCGGAAACCGACCCGTTCGGCAAGGCGCTGGCTGGCGTCGTTGGCGGCCGAGGTGGTGAGAAAGAACCCCGCCGTACCCCGCTGCTCGACGAAGTAGCGCAGTGCGGCGGTCATCAGGCCCTGACCGGTATGCAGGCTGTGCAGCCAGTAACCGATCTCGAAGCGGCGCCCGCCGTCCAGTGGCGTGAGCCCCAGGCAGCCGAGCAGTTCGTCACCGCGCACCAGGAAGTAGCGTTTCTCGCCCTGGGCCAGGGTAAAGGCGCCGCGAGCCGCGAGCAGGCTGTCGCGGGCCTGGGCGACGCTGGTCTGTTCGCGCGCCCAGCCAAGGAAGCGGCGGTGCTCGGCATAGCTCCAGTTCAGGGCGTCGGCGAAGGCCGCGGCCAGGCGCGGTTGCGGCCACACCAGCTCGAAGTCGGCCAGGGCGATGCGCGGTGGAAAATTCATGGCGAGGTCCCGAATTCCAGGCGCGGCACGGTGGCCAGCAGGCGCTGGGTCATGGCGTGAGCGGGCGCGCGCAGCACCCGTTCGGCGCTGCCCTGTTCGACGATGCGACCGCCGTCCATGACCGCGATACGATCGGCCAGGTACTCGACCACGCCAAAGTTGTGGGTGATGAACAGATAGGCCAGGCCGCGCTCCGCCTGAAGTTCGCGCAGGAGATCGAGGATCTGCGCCTGCACCGAGACGTCCAGCGCCGAGGTGGGTTCGTCGCATACCAGCACCCGCGGCTCGACGATCAGCGCCCGGGCGATGGCGATGCGCTGCCGCTGGCCGCCGGAGAATTCATGGGGAAAGCGCTGCAGGGTGTCACCGGGCAGCCCGACCCGCTCCACCAGGGCGGCGGCCCGTCTCTGGCGCTCGGCGGCGTCCAGTTCCGGGCGCAGGGCCAGCAGCCCCTGCTCCAGGGTGGCAGCGATGCGCATGCGCGGATCCAGGGAGGCGAAGGGATCCTGGAAGACGATCTGGATCTGCCGGCGCAGTCGTTGCAGGGTGCGTCCATCGGCCGTGAGCAGCTCCGCGCCGCCCAGGCGGGCACTGCCGCCGATGCGCGGCCCGTCGAGCAGCCGCAGCAGCGCCTTGCCGGTGGTGGTCTTGCCGCAGCCGGATTCGCCCAGCAGGGCCAGGGTCTCGCCGGCGTGCAGGTCGAAGCTCACCCCGTCCACCGCCCTGACCCAGTCCCGAGTCCGGCCCCAGGCGCCGCGGCGGATCGGATAGTGCACGGCCAGGTCGCGTACCTCCAGCAAGCACTCGCCCGAGGTTCGCGCGGGCAAGGTGCGGGGTACTCCTGCCAGGGTCTGGCCGCGCTTGGCGAAGGTGGGAATGGCGGCGAACAGCTCGCGGGCATAGGGATGCCGGGGCGCCTGAAAGAAGTCCGCCGCTGGTGCGCTTTCGACGATCTCGCCGTGGCGCATCAGGGCCACGTGATGGGCCACCTGGCGCACCACCGCCAGGTCGTGGGTGATCAGCAGGATGGCCATGCCCAGTTCGCGCTGGATGTCGGCCAACAGCGCGAGGATCTGTGCCTGGACGGTGACGTCCAGCGCCGTGGTGGGCTCGTCGGCGATCAGCAGATCCGGCTCGGCGGCCAGCGCCAGGGCGATCATGATGCGCTGCTTCTGGCCACCGGAGAACTGGAAGGGGTAGTCGTCGATCCGTCGCTCCGGCTCGGGAATGCCCACCCGACGCAGCCATTCCACCACCCGGGCGCGGGCGGCGGCGCCGCGCAGCGCGGTATGGGCGCGCAGGGTTTCCTCGATCTGCTCGCCGATGCGCATGACCGGATTCAGGCTGGTGGCGGGCTCCTGGAAGATGGTGCCGACGCGCCCGCCGCGCAACTCGCGCAGGCGGCCTTCCGGCAGTCGATGCAGGTCGGTGCCGGCCAGCAGCGCCGCGCCGCGGGCGATGCCCAACGCAGGGGGCAGCAGCCGCAACAGCGAGAGCGCGGTGACGCTCTTGCCGCTGCCCGATTCCCCGACCAGGGCGAAGGTCTCGCCGCGGGCGATGGCCAGGCTCAGGCCGCGCACCGCCTGGCGCGTGCCCTCCTCGCCGTCGACCAGGATCTCCAGGTCGCGGATTTCCAGCACCGGGGTCATGGCTGCACCTCGCCCTGGCCGGGACGGCGCCTGAGCCAGGCGGATTTCAGCCGACGACTGCGCGGATCGAAGGCGTCGCGCACGGCGTCGGCGAACAGATTGGCCGCCAGCACCAGGGCCAGCATGAAGGCGAAGGCGCTGAACAGATTCCACCAGATCATGGGGCTGCGGGACATCTCGGTGCGGGCGTCGTTGATCATGGAGCCGAAGGAATTCATGGTCGGATCGACACCGATGCCCAGGTAGGAGAGCACCGCCTCGTAGAGCACCAGGCTGGAAAATTCCAGGGTCAGGGTGATGAGCACCAGGTAGAAGACGTTGGGCAGCAGGTGCCGGCGCAGGATGGTGAAGTGGGAAACGCCGAAGGCCCGCGCCGCCTGCACGTATTCCAGCTCGCGCAGCTTGAGCGCCTCGGCGCGCAGCAGGCGGCAGAGGCCGGCCCAGCCGGTGAGGCCGAGGATCAGGCAGAGCATGAAGAGACGCAGGTCGGCGCGCGCCGCGCCGGTGTCGAACAGCTCCGGATGGCGGTCGATGAACACCTGCATCATCAGCACGCAGGCCGCTACCAGCAGCACCCCGGGGATGGAGGTCAGGGTGGTGTAGAGGTAGGTGATGACGTCGTCCACCCGGCCCTTGAAGTAACCGGCGGCCAGGCCGAAGACGATGGCCGGTGGCAGCATGGCCAGGGTGGTCAGGCTGCCGATGACGAAGGCGGTGCGGATGCTCTTGAGCGACTGGTAGAGGACGTCGTTGCCGGTGCCGTCGGTGCCCAGCACGTGGTAACCACTGGCCAGGGCGATCACGCTGCCGGACACCAGGCAGACGCCCAGCCAGGTCAGCAGGATGGCGCGCCAGGGCGTGGCGGTCTGGCCGCGGAGGATGAGTCCGCAGCGGCTGGCTAAGCCACCCGGCTCGCGCAGCCGTGCCGCGGCCAGGGCGGCAGTCGCCAGGGCCAGCGCCAGACCGCCGAGCAGGCCCAACGTCAGCCGCTTGAGGACATCGCCCCGCCACTCGGTAGCGGGATCGCGCAACGTGGTGCCGGCATGCTTGAGGCGGGGGAAGTCCCGCAGCGGCGCGCCCTCGGCGCTGGTGCCCAGGGTTTCCTTGGTGAACTGGTGGGTGGCGAGCGGCGCCGAATAGGTCTTCTCGCGCTGGGTCAGGCTGGTCTCGGCCAGCAGGCCGTCGAGGGCCGAGAGCACCGTGGGCGAGTAGATCGGCGCCGTGGCGCCAGGCGTCGCGGGTAACTGGGGCCGGTAGTGCAGCGAATCCAGCAGGGCGATGGCGACGAAGCTGGCCAGCACCACGGCCGCGCTCATCGCCGGGGCATCCTGCAGCACCCGGCGCCAACTGGCGCGCAGGGCCGGCTGGCGACGCGCGCGCCAGGCGTAGATCAGGCTGCCGGCCACCAGCAGGTAGAGGGCGAGGTCGGTCCAGAGCAAGACGAATTTCGGCATGGCGGCTACCTGAAGCGAACGCGCGGATCGGCGAGGGTGTAGGACAGGTCCGCCAGGATCAGGCCGACGATGTAGAGCACCGACCCCAGGAACACCATGGTGCGGACCACGGCGAAGTCCTGGCCGTTGATGGCGTCGATGGTGTAGCTGCCCAGGCCGGGAATGCCAAAGAAGGATTCGGCGATCAGGCTGCCCATGATCAGCAAGGGAATGGCCGAGACCACCCCGGTGAGGATAGGCAGCGCCGCATTGCGCAGCACATGGCGCAGGAGCACCTGGCGCTCGGCCAGGCCCTTGGCGCGGGCGGTGCGCACATAGTCCTTGCCGATCTCTTCGAGAAACAGCGCGCGATAGAAGCGGGCCTGGCTGCCGAGGCCGGCTATCACCGCCACCAGCACCGGCAGGGCCAGGAAGCGCAACAGATTCCAGCCTTCTTCATAGCCGGAAAAGGGCACCAGGCGCAGCGTCTTCGCGAACAGCCACTGGCCGGCGATGATGTAGAACAGCGAGGAGATCGACAGCAGCACCACGCAGAGCACCACGCCCCAGAAGTCCAGCCGGGTGGCGCGAAAGAACACCAGCAGCAGGGCGAAGCCGACGCTGGCCGCTAGGCCGAGCACGAAGGTCGGCAGCGCCAGCGCCAGACTCGGGCCGGCGCGCTCGGCGATCTCCCGGCCGATGTCGCGGCCGCTGTCGGAGGTGCCGAAGTCGAACACCAGCAGACTGGCCGACCGTTCGAAGAAGAGCGTATCGGTCAGCTGCTCCATTCCTTCACGGGTGGTATTAATGAGCAGCGGCTTGTCGTAGCCGTGCTCCGCCTTCCAGTCCTCGATGGCTTCGGCGGTGACGTACTTGCCGCCGATGGCCAGGCGCGCCATGTCGTCCGGGGTGTTGACGGTAAAGAACAGCAGAAAGGTCAGCAGATTCACGCCGATCAGGATGAGCACGCCATAGGCCAGGCGCCGCAGCAGATAGCCGATCATGGCCGCCCCTCCCCGTGGCCGTCGCCAAAGGCGGTCTGGCGCTCACGCCGCCGGAGGCTGCGCCAGGCCGGCCAGATCAGCAGCAGCCCCAGCCCCAGCAGCAGCCACAGCGGCCAGAGCACCGGCCGGTTCCATTCCAGCACCTTGCGCTCGCGCAGCGCCGGGTCCAGGCGCATATAGCGCAGCTGATCGCGCACCATCTGGGTCGGCTTGGCGTTGTAGACCCACTGCTGATAGGCCCCGGCCGACAGGGGATTCCAGCCGAACAGCCAGGGCGCGTCCTGCTGCACGATGGCGACCATGCGCCGGATCAGGGCGACCTTTTCCGGTCCGTCATCGAGACTCTTCATCTGCTCGAACAGCCGGTCGTATTCGGCATTGCTGTAGTTGCCGGCATTCTCGCCACCGTGCTTGGCCTTGCCCTGGGGACCGTAGAAGAGGAACAGGAAGTTCTCGGCATCGGGATAGTCGGCGTTCCAGCCCCAGAAGAAGATCTGCGCCGCGCCCTTGCGCATCTTGTCCTGGAATCTGTTGTAGTCCGAGCCGCGCAGTTCCAGCTGGATGCCCAGCTTGGCGGTCTGCTGGCGCATCCAGTCGAACATGGCGCTGTCGCCGCTGGTCTGGGCGTCGTATTGCAGGATCAGCGGCCGCCCGCTGCTGGCATCGCGGCCATCGGGATAGCCGGCTTCGGCCAGCAGCTGTCGGGCCTCTTCGATGGGTCGCCGCTCGGGCTTGCCATCCACCATTCGATAGACCACCGGGTTGCTGCCGGCCGGCGGCGCTTCATAGCCCAGCACGCCCGGCGGCAGCGGGCCATTGGCGACCAGGCCGTTGCCGTTGAGAAAGACGGTGATGTAGCTCTCCCAGTCGAAGGCGATCGACAGTGCCTGGCGCAGCTTGCGATTGCGCACCTGCTGCTCGGGCGTTGCGCCCTGCCCCACCACCGGATCCAGCCAGTTGAAACCCAGGTACCAGTTGGACGCCTCCACCGCGGTGGGCAACTTGAGGCCACGCTCGCGGTAGAGCTCGGCGGAATCGGCCGAATCACCGGCCTTGGTGCGCAGCGCCACGCCATATTCGCCGCGCTCGACCTGGGGGGTGTCGTAGTAGCCCTGGATGAACTTGCCCATCAGCGGCACCCCTTCCTTTTCCAGGCTGAACACCGCGCGGTCGATCAGCGGCATGGGCTTGCCGCAGTCGTCCAGCCGTCCCTGTTCGCGATCCTCGGGCTCCCCTTCGCAGGGATAGGGATCGGCGTGGTAGTTGGGATTGCGCTCCAGCACATGGCGGCGATTGGGGATGGACTCGGCCAGGCGATAGGGTCCGGTGCCCACCGGCCAGCTGTTGAAGCCCAGGTTGTGCTCGGCCATCCCCGGCTGGCTGTAGAAGCGATCCGCCTCCCAGGGCACCGGCGCGGCAAAGGTCATGGCCAGCCAGTAGTTGAACTGGGGGTACTTGCCGATCACCCGCAGCCGCAGGGTGTGGTCGTCCAGCACCTCGACCCCGGGCAGCTCGCCCTGGCGCAGGTCCAGCCAGGGCAGCGGCGCGCCCCTGGGCAGGCCGGCGCGCAGGGACTTGTCGGCGGCGCGCAGGCCGTCCCCGAAGGCCTGCATGCCGACCAGATGCTCGGCGAAGATGGCGTAGCTGGGCGAGACCAGCCGCGGACTGGCCAGGCGACGCAGGCCGTAGGCGTAGTCGGCGGCGGTCAGGGCGCGGCTGCCGGTCTCGGGAAAGTCGGGGATCTGGTAGCGATCGGCCAGGTCGGCGGGCTGGATCGGGAAGTAGCGGTAATGGCCCTGGGCATCGCGGGCAAAGGCCGGATGGGGCGCATAACGGGCGTCGCGGCGGATGGGGATGTCGTAGACGCTCTCGGCGATCTGCGCGGCCGGTGCGTCGTCCGGCAGGCGCCGGCCTTGGGCATCCAGGTAGTAAGGCGTGACCACCCGCTCGGCGCCGCGGGGGATCAGCGCGTAGGGCCGCTTGAAGTAGTGGTAGCCGTAGAGGGGTTCATAGATGTTGTAGGTGAAGTTGGTCTCGTCGCCGGAATAGGAACTGGCCGGATCGAGGTACTTCGGCGAGCGGGTGGTGAAGGCGGTATAGAGGGTATTCTGACCTTCGGCTCCGGCGCGGTAGGGGCTGTTGATCGGCGTATCGGGTGAACAGCCACCGAGCAGCGCCAGGGTCAGCAGTGCGAGGAGTTGTCTGGACAGTCTGGGCATCGCGTTCCTGCACCGAAAGGGACCTGAGGCGGCAGCGTCCGCCTAACCGGCTAAGCTTGAGCTATTTTCCCGCGAGGCGCAGCACCCCATGCAATCCCGGAAAGATTTCGACAAGATCGTCCACTGGTCCCAGCTCCAGGCGCCCGACGGCCCCGGCTATGCCGACAGTGACGAGCGCTTTTCCCTGGGTGCCGCCTTCGGCCGCCACTTCGGCTTCGCCCGCCTGGGCATCCACCACGAATGGCTGCCACCCGGTCGCCGCACCTCGCGGCCCCATGCCGAGGCCACCGAAGACGAATTCATCTATGTGATCTCGGGCCACCCCACCGCCTGGATCGACGGTCACCTCCAGCGCCTCAAGCCGGGCGACGGGGTGGGTTTCAAGGCGGGGGATGGCGTCGCCCACACCTTCATCAACGAGACCGACGAGCCGGTGGAGTTGCTGGTGGTGGGCGACACCAGCCGGGCGGACAACCGCCTGCACTATCCGCTGCATCCGGAATACACCGCCGGTCTGGGGGACAAGCAGTGGCAGGACTGTCCCAAGCGGGAACTGGGGCCGCATACGGGTGAGGCGATATCGCGCAAAAAGGACGACGAGTGCCCTTGAATCCGTTGCGACTCCCCGCCTCCATCCGCGCCAACGCGGGACTTCTCAACCAGTTGCAATTGGCGCCCGATACCTGCCTCGGCTATAGCGAGCATCAGCTTGAGTCTCATGCCGAGAGAAGCGGTGCCTCCCTACCCTGCTTTATCGCGGCCATGGGCCGCTCCTACAGTGTAGGAGCGGCCCATGGCCGCGATAGCCTGCACACGGCTCCTTATCCTACTGTTGGGCTGCGGCGATGGAGCTGCCACAACCCCACAGGGCCTCAGCCAACACCTTGGTGCGAGGAAAACGCTGCGCGGTTTTCCTCCCTACGCGGGATCTGTGGGAGCGCTCCCTTTTCCTCGGGGTGGGGGTCGGCGGCTCAGGCCCTACGCGCCTGGGCCGCGCTCACCGCCGCGCGCAGTGCCAGCAGGTAGCTGTCCACGCCGAAGCCGGCGATCTGCCCCAGCACGATCTCGGCGAACACCGAGTGATGGCGAAAGCTCTCCCGCGCATGGATGTTGGACATGTGCAATTCCACCACCGGGACGGTAAGGATCGCCAGGGCGTCGCGGATGCCGTAGCTGTAGTGGGTCCAGGCGCCGGCGTTGATCAGCACCCCGTCGACGCCCTCCTCGTAGCCCTGGTGGATGCGCTCCACCATCGCCCCTTCGTGGTTGCTCTGGAAGGACTCTATTTCCACCCCCAATTCCGCACCGAGGGCCGCCAGCCTGGCGTCGATCTCGGCCAGGGTCACGGTGCCGTACTGCACCGGATCGCGCTTGCCGAACATGTTGTGGTTGATACCGTGCAGCATCAGGATCTTCATGGGATCGCTCATGTCAGGGGAAGGGTCAGCCGGTCGATGACCGGCCGGGTCTCGGGGCGCACACCGCGCCACCAGGCGAAGGCTTCGGCCGCCTGCTCCACCAGCATGCCCACGCCGTCGGCCAGTTGCGCCACGCCCTGTTCCGTAGCCAGGCGCAGGAAGGGCGTCAGCCCCTTGCCATAGGCCAGTTCGTAGGCCAGCGCCGCCTGGGCAAAGACGTCGGTCGGGACCGGTGGCAGCTCACCGACCAGGCTGGCCGAGGTGGCGTTGATCACGAGGTCGAATCTCTCCCCTTGCAGGGCCTCGTAGCTGCTTACGCTCAGCAGCGGATGCCCGATCTCCTGGGCGAGCCCGGCGGCCTTCTGCCTATCGCGATTGACCATCACCAGCGCCGCCGGCCCGGCCGCGAGGAAGGGCAACAGGGCGCCGCGGGCCGCGCCCCCGGCGCCCAGCAGCAGCACACTCTTGCCGGCCAGCGGCTGGCCGAGGTTGACCTCGATGTCGCGCAGCAGGCCGATGCCGTCGAAGTTCTCCGCCAGCACCCGCTCCCCCTCGAACTTCAGCGCATTGGCCGCCTTGGCCAGGCGCGCCCTTTCGCTGGGCTCGGTGGCCAGCTGGAAGGCCTGCAGCTTGAAGGGCGCCGTGACATTCATGCCCCTCCCGCCCTGGGCGCGAAAGCGCGCCACGTCACCGGCAAAATCCTCCAGCGAGCCTTCGATGGCACCGTACTCCAGGTCCTGGCCGCTGGTTGCGGCGAACAGCCCATGGATGAGAGGGGACTTGGTGTGATTGATCGGGCGGCCGATCACCGCGTAGTGGTCGGTCATGCCGGCATCTCCTGGGTGAAGAGCACGCCATCGGCCTGCAGCTGGGCGATCTCGTCCGCGCTGTAGCCCAGGCTCCGGGCCACGGCGGCGTTGTGCTCACCGAGATCCGGCGCCACCTGCTGGATGGTGGTGTCGCAGTCGGAAAAGCGGAATGGCAGATTGGGCATGCGCAGGGTGCCGAAGCGTGGGTGCTGCTGCTCCTGGATCATGCCGCGGGCCTTGATCTGCGGATCCTCGATCACCTCGTCGATGCGCTGCACCTTGGCGCAGGGCACGTCGATCTCGTCGAGCAGCGCCAGCAGCCGGGCGACCGGATTGGCCGCCACCCAGGCCTTGACGATGGGCAGGATAACTTCGCGATGGGCGTTGCGGCCGGTGGAGGTGTGGAAGCGCAGGTCACTGCCGAAACCCGGCTGGCCAGCGTCCTGTTCGACCAGGGCGGCGAAGCGCTTCCAGGAGTCGTCCACCTGGGCGGCGATGACCAGGTCGCCGTCCTGGGCGCGGAATACGCCATAGAGGGTCGAGGTGGGCATGTCGTGACCGGTCTGCTGCGGCAGGATCTCGCCGCCGGACAGGGTGTAGCACTGCACCGCGTACTCGTGCATGGACACCAGGGTGTCATACAGCGCCATGTCGATGTGCTGGCCGCGGCCGCTGGTGACCCGGCCGAGCAGCGCCGCGTTGATGGCGGCCACCGCGTGGGCGCCGGTGTACATGTCGCCCAGGGAGATGCGCAGCAATGGTGGAGCCTCGCCCGGCGTGCCGACCATCTGCATGATGCCGCTCTTGGCCTCGGCGATCAGGCCGAAGCCGGCGCGATGGGCGTCGGGCCCGGTGTGGCCGTAGGCGGAAATCGAGCAGTACACCAGTCGCGGATTGCGCGCGGACAACTCCTGATAACCCAGGCCGAGCCTGTCCAGGGCGCCGGGCCGGTAGTTCTCGATGAAGACGTCGGCACTGTCGCAGAGCTGCTGCATGAAGGCCTTGCCGCGCGGGTCCTTCATGTTGACGCTGACGCCCTGCTTGCCCATGTTGAGTTGCAGGAAGTAGCCGCTCTGCTGGTCGTCGAGGACGAAGGCGTGCTGGCGCCCGGCATCGCCGCTGCCGGGACGTTCCACCTTGATGACCTCGGCGCCCAGCGCCGCCAGGCAGCGCCCCACATAGGGACCGGCGAGGAAGTGGCTGTAGTCGATGACCCTCAGGCCTTGCAGCGGCAGTGGCTGACTCATAGGGCGCCCTCCCGCCGCGGCACCATCAGGCGGTGCTCGCCGCGCTGGACCACCTCGCCCTTCTGGTTGATCAGCTCGGACGGCAGCACCACGATGCCCCAGCCCGGCTTGCTCTTGCTGGGTCTCATGGACCCGACGCGCATCTTCACGTGCAATTCGTCGCCGACGCGGATCGGCAGGAGGAAGTCCCAGGTCCAGCCCAGCGACATCCCCGGCAGGAAGCGATAGTCGCACTGGGTCTTGAGGCCGTCGGCGATGGAGAGCCCCATCAGCCCATGGGCGACCAGGCCGCCGAAGTGGCTGGCATTGGCATAGGCCTCATCGACGTGGACCGGGGTGTGGTCACCGGTCAGGTCGGCATAGGCCAGGATGCGTTCCTTGGTGACCAGGTAGCTCGGGGTGATCGCCTCGTCGCCTTCGCGGGCGTCCTCGAAATATTTTTCTTGTACGGTCATGGTCGCTGTCACTCGGCTTGACGGGCGTTGACGGCCAGGGCGTCGTGCACGGCGCGGGCCGGCACGGCCTGGATGAATTCCAGCGCCAGGCCATCGGGCAGGCGCAGCCAGTTGTAGCCCTGGGGCAGTTGCTCCACACCCTCGAAACGCCGGGCGGCGGCCAGGGCGGCGTCGAGGTCCTCGCACATCAGTCCCAGGTGGCCCAGGCGCCCCTCGGGGCCGGCGAAATCCGGCTTGCTCATGAATTGCATACCGCCCAGGGTCCAGTACTGGGTGGGCTGCTCGACCGTGCCCTGCACCTCGCGCAGGGTCATGCCGAACACCTCGTGGAAGAAGCGGATGTGCCAGTGGATGTCTTTCACCCAGATGGCCACGTGTTCCAGATAGGCCTTGGGAATGCTCATGATGTGGCGTCCTCTTGTTGTCGATCGGCCAGGGCGCGCTCGATGCCCTTGATGCAGGCGACCAGCGTGGCGTTGACCGGGGTCGGTACGCGGTACTGCTGGCCGAGCCGCACCACCGCGCCGTTGATGAAGTCGATTTCGGTGATGGAGCCCCTCTGCAGGCTCTGCAGCATGGAAGTCTTGAACGACGGCGCCAGCCCTTCGCGGGCCAGTTGCCAGGCGGCTTCCGGTTCCTGCAGGCCCAGCTCGACCCCGGCGGCGCGGGCCACCGCGATGGCCTCGGCGACCGCCTGCAAGGCGGTGTCGCGCAAGAGCGGCTCGCTATAGAGCTGGCCGTAGGTGAGCTGGGTGATGCCGGTGAGGGCCCCGGTGGCGACGTTGACCTGCAGCTTGTCCCACAGGGTGCCGCGGATATTCGCGCTGACTGTGGTTGCCAGCCCCGCGCCGGCAAAGGCCTCGGCAACCGCCTGCACCCGCGGAGTGAGCTGGCCGTCGAGTTCGCCGATGAGGGTCTGCTTGCCGGCCACCCCGCTGCGGATCCGCCCCGGGCCGAGCAGCACCCCGCCGACATAGGTCTTGCCGGCGATCACCCGCTCCGGGCCGACGATCTCGGCCAGCAGCTCTTCGTGGCCGAGGCCGTTCTGCAGCGACAGCACCAGGGTCTCGGGACCGACCAGCGCCAGTGCCTGGCGCATGGCCTCGGCCGTGGCGAAGGACTTGACCAGCACCACCACCAGGTCGACCACCCCGACCGCCTCGGCGCTCATCGCCGCCCGTACCTGGACCCGGCGACGGCCCTCGGCGGTCTCGATGTCCAGGCCGTCACGGGCGACCGCCGCGATATGGGCATTGGGACGATTGAGCAGCCAGGCCTCGTGCCCCGCCTCGCTCAGCCAGGCGCCAAAGGTGCTGCCCAGGGCGCCGGCCCCGAGGATGCAGATTTTCATGGATCGGGCTCCTTGTTTTCGCCCTACCCTAGGCCCGCGTCTGCTATTGAGCTATACAAAGAGTCCAATTCGCCCATCAGGAATGCTGATAATGCTGCCGACGGACGGCCTGCCCGAACCCAAGCTGCTGATGCTGTTCGAGGTGCTTTATCGCACCGGCAGCGTGACCCGGGCCGCCGAACAGCTGGGTCAGAGCCAGCCCACCATCAGCCTCTGGCTGGGCAAGTTGCGCCAGCAGCTGCGCGATCCGCTGTTCGTGCGCACGCCTGGCGGCATGAAGCCCACGCCCCAGGCCGAGGCCCTGATCACCCCCTGTCGCGAGGTGCTCGAATCCCTGCGCCGGCTGGTAGCCTGGGAGGTCGCCTTCGAGCCCGCCACCGCCCAGCGGCTGTTTCGCCTCTGCCTGAGCGATGCCAGCCACATCACCCTGCTGCCGCGGATCCTGGCGCAGTTGCGCGAGATGGCGCCCGGGGTGCGGCTGGAGATCGCGCGGATCGACGGCAATACCGAGCAGGCCCTGGAGATCGGCGAGGCGGACCTGGCGATCGGCTTCATTCCCTGGCTGGGCGGCAGCCTCTATCAGCAACTGCTGTTTCCCCAGGACTGGGTCTGCCTGGTCAGCGCCCGCCATCCGCGCCTCGGCGAGCAGCTGACGGCCACGGCCTATGCCGAGGAAGGCCACGTGCTGGTCAGTGCCGGCACCGGGCAGAAGCTGCTGGAAGCGGGTCTGGTACGCGCCGGGGTGCAGCGCCGCATCGTGCTGGAGCTACCGGGCTTTCTGGGCGTCGGCGCGGTGGTCGGCACCTCGGACCTCATCGTCACCCTGCCGCGGCATATCGGCACCACCCTGGCGGAGACCTATGGCCTCAGGGTCCACGAATGCCCGGTACCGATCGAAGGCTTCGCGGTCAGGCAGCACTGGCACGCGCGCTATCACCAGGACGCCGGCAACCGCTGGTTGCGCGGGGTGCTGCTGGAGCTCTTCGGTCAGGGCCGCTAGCGCCGGGGCCACAAACGAAAAAGCCCCAGCACGGGGCTGGGGCTTTTAGGCAGGACGCCTGGACGATCAGTTGTCCAGAGCCGGGCGCTGGCCGGCGATGGCGATGCGCTTGGGCTTGGCTTCTTCCGGGATCACGCGCACCAGTTCGATGCTCAGCAGGCCGTGCTTGAGATCGGCACCCTTCACCTCGATATGGTCGGCGAGGCGGAAGGACAGCTTGAAGGCGCGCTGGGCGATGCCCTGATGCAGGAAGGTCACGCTCTCGGCGCTGTTTTCGCGCCGGCCACCCTTGACGGTGAGCACGCCACGCTCGACTTCGATCTCCAGGTCATCTTCCTGGAGGCCGGCGGCGGCGATCACGATGCGATACTGGTCGTCACCGTGCTTCTCGACGTTGTAGGGCGGATAGGAGCTGCCAGCGTCGTTGCGCAGAGCGGATTCGAACAGGTCGTTGAACCGGTCGAAGCCGACGGAATGACGGAACAGCGGGGCCAGGGACAGTACGTTGCTCATGGTGAATCTCCTGATAGGTTCAGCAAGTTTCGGTGTTGCCTGCGGGACCCGACTTCGGCATCCCGCATGAACCTAGATAGGAATCCCCCACAAAATTTCAAGGGCGAATCCCGACGAACGGTAGTGCCCGCTATTTCTTCTTCGGCTTGCGCTTTTTCTTCTTGGCGGCGGTCAGCGGCAGCGCCTGCTCGAAGGCCGAGCGCACCTCCTGCAGCCGGCGCTCCTTGAGGTCGTGGATGCGCTTGCCGCGCTCGGTGGTGAAGTCGATGAGATTGCTGTCGTCGCTCATGTCGCTATCCGGCGAAAGGTGAGATTCAGCCGCAACCCGCTGGCTTTGCGGGTCTTGGCGATCTGGTGCTGCCAATGATGCTGGGTCGCGCCGGCCATGACCAGCAGGCTGCCGTGACCCAGTTCCAGGGAATGGCCGATGCGGCTGGTGCCCTTGCGGCGGAAGTCGAAGCGCCGGGCGGCCCCGAGGTTGAGCGAGGCGATCAGCGGATTGGTGCCGAGACTGGCCTCGTCGTCGCTGTGCCAGCCCATGGAATCCTGGCCGTCGCGGTAACGGTTGAGCAGCACGCCATTGAAGGCCTGGCCGCAGGCCGCCGCGACGGCTTCACGGATGAGTTGCAACAGCGGCGTCCAGGGCAAGGCGGCGTGATCCAGGCCGGCGTAGCCGTAGACCACCCCGGGGTCGGCATACCAGGCGACCTGTCGCGGCACCGGGTGCCAGCGACCGAACACCCGCACCTGCGGCTGGCTCCAGGGGGTTTCGGCGTCCAGCTGCCGCAGCCAGGCATCGGCTCGTTCCGGGGATAGCCAGTGCGGGTGGAAGGCCAGCTCGGCGTCGTCCAGCTCCAGGCGCTCGAGCATGGCTAGACCCGCAGATCCACCTGGGCGCCCACCTGCTCCGGCTCTTCCAAGGCCTGGGCACGTTCGGCGCCGAGGCCCTGGCGCAGGGCTTCGCGCTGCCGACGGCGGCGGCGCGCCTCGCGATCCAGCGTCGCTTCGTCCTCCAGCGGGGCGTGCGCCGTTTCGGCAGGTGCCGTCACCGGCGCGACCACGGGGCGCACGGGCGCCGGATCCAGCTGGTTGGGTGGGGTCACGCCCAGGGGCGGAACGATGGGGATCATGACGGGGACCTCGAATTCGCGGACTGCGGCAAAGAGCGCGTTAGGCTTCTGACTCCGCTTTCGCTAAAATAGCCGGCTTTTTGATAGCTGGGGAGAAGCTTCCACATGGCGTCGCATCAACCGGGACAACGCTGGATCAGTGACAGTGAGGCCGAACTGGGCCTGGGAACCATCCTGGCCCTGGACGGCCGCCTGCTCACGGTGCTCTATCCAGCCACCGGTGAGACGCGCCAGTATGCCCAGCGCAATGCCCCGCTGACCCGGGTGCGCTTCGCCCCGGGCGACGAGGTGACCCATTTCGAGGGCTGGAAGCTCACCGTGCGCGAGGTCTCCGAAGAGGACGGCCTGCTGACGTACCACGGCTTCACCGCCGAGCGCGAGGCACGCAGCGTGCCCGAGGCCCAGCTGTCGAACTTCATCCAGTTCCGCCTGGCCAGCGACCGCCTGTTCGCCGGGCAGATCGATCCCCTGCCCTGGTTCGGCCTGCGGTATCACACCCACGAGCACCGCAACCGCCTCCTGCAGTCCAGCCTCTGGGGCCTTGGCGGTACCCGCGCCCAGCCGATCCCGCACCAGCTGCACATCGCCCGCAGCGTGGCCGACCGGGTCGCGCCGCGCGTCCTGCTGGCCGACGAAGTGGGCCTGGGCAAGACCATCGAAGCCGGCCTGGTGATCCATCGCCAGCTGCTCAGCGGTCGCGCCAGCCGCGTGCTGATCCTGGTCCCGGAAAATCTCCAGCACCAGTGGCTGGTGGAGATGCGCCGCCGCTTCAACCTGGAAGTGGCGCTGTTCGACGCCGAGCGCTTCATGGCCAGCGAAGAGGGCAACCCCTTCGAGGACGCCCAGCTCGCCCTGGTCTCCCTGGACTGGCTGGTGCGTGACGAAAAGGCCCAGGATGCCGCCTTCGCCGCCGGCTGGGACCTGTTGGTGGTCGATGAAGCCCACCACCTGGTCTGGCACCCCGAGGGCGCCAGCCGCGAATACAGCCTGGTCGAGCAACTGGGCGAGGTCATCCCCGGCGTGCTGCTGCTGACCGCGACGCCCGAGCAACTGGGCCAGGACAGCCACTTCGCCCGCCTGCGCCTGCTCGATCCCAGCCGCTTCCACGACTTCGCCGCCTTCCAGCAGGAGTCCCAGCACTATCGCCCGGTGGCCGAAGCCGTGCAGGAACTGCTCGACGCCGGCGCCCTCAGCCCGGCCGCCCAGGACGCCATCGGCGGTTTCCTCGGCCAGGAAGGCGAGACCCTGCTGAACGCTGCCGCCGCCGGCGATGCCGAGGCCCGCGCGCGCCTGGTGCGCGAGCTGCTGGATCGCCACGGCACCGGCCGGGTGCTGTTCCGCAACACCCGCGCCGCGGTCAAGGGTTTCCCCGAGCGCGAGCTGCACGCCCACGCCCTGCCCTTCCCGGATGCCTACCTGGACGAGGGCGTGATGCCCGGCCAGTCGCTGCAGCCGGAAACCGAATTCGCCCCGGAAGACGACAACGACCGCTGGTGGCGCCACGACGGCCGCGTCGAGTGGCTGATCGACACCCTCAAGGCGCTCAAGCCGCACAAGGTGCTGGTCATCTGCGCGCGCATGGAAACCGCCCTGGACCTGGAAGACGCCCTGCGCCTGAAGTCCGGCATCCCGGCCACGGTGTTCCACGAGGGCATGAGCATCCTCGAGCGCGACCGCGCCGCCGCCTACTTCGCCGACGAGGAATTCGGCGCCCAGGTGCTGATCTGCTCCGAGATCGGCAGTGAAGGCCGCAACTTCCAGTTCGCCCACCATCTGGTGCTGTTCGACCTGCCGGCCCACCCGGACCTGCTGGAGCAGCGCATCGGCCGTCTCGACCGGATCGGCCAGCGCCACACCATCCAGTTGCACGTGCCCTACCTCGAAGGCAGCCGCCAGGAGCGTCAGTTCCAGTGGTACCACCAGGCGCTGAACGCCTTCCTGGCCACCTCGCCGACCGGCAGCGCCCTGCAGGCGCGCTTCGCCAGCGAGCTCGACGAGCAGCTGGCCGGTGGCGACGACGCCACCTGGCAGGCCTTGCTGGAACAGGGCGCCCAGGCGCGCGCTGCCCTGGAAGCCGAGCTGCACAATGGCCGTGACCGCCTGCTGGAACTCAACTCCTCCGGCGCCGGGGCCGGCGAGCAACTGGTCGAGGACATCCTCGAGCAGGACGACCAGTTCGCCCTGCCGATGTACATGGAAGAGCTGTTCAACGCCTTCGGCATCGACAGCGAAGATCATTCCGACAACGCCCTGATCCTCAAGCCCAGCGAGAAGATGCTCGACGCGGGCTTCCCCTTGGGCGACGACGAAGGCGTGACCATCACCTACGACCGCAACGTGGCCCTGGTCCGCGAAGACATGCAATTCCTGACCTGGGAGCACCCCATGGCCCAGGGCGGCATGGACCTGGTGCTGTCGGGCTCCATGGGCAACACCGCCGTGGCGCTGATCAAGAACAAGGCGCTCAAGCCGGGCACCGTGCTGCTGGAGCTGATCTACATCAGCGAGGCGGTGGCGCCACGTGCCCTGCAACTGGGTCGCTACCTGCCGCCCCTGGCGATCCGCTGCCTGCTGGACGCCAACGGCAACGACCTGGCTGCCCGGGTGGCCTTCGAGACCCTCAACGATCAGCTGGAAAGCGTGCCGCGCACCAGTGCCAACAAGTTCGTCCAGGCCCAGCGCGACTCCCTGGCCAAGCTGATCGGCGGTGGCGAAGGCAAAGCCCTGCCCCGCCACGAGGAACGCGTGGCCAAGGCCCGCCAGGCCTACCTGTCGGGCATGGACGAAGAGATCGCCCGCCTGGAAGCCCTGCGCGCGGTCAATTCCAGCGTCCGCCAGGACGAGATCGACCGCCTGCGCCAGCAACGCGAAGAAGGCCTGACCTACCTGGACAAGGCCTCGCTGCGCCTGGAAGCGATCCGGGTGCTGGTGGCGGGTTAAAGAGCGTTTATGCCGGGGAGTTGGTTGAAAAGTCCACGGCGACTTCAATCGCGGCCATGGCGGTCCGCCGATGCGGCCGCTCCTACAGGTTGAGCACAGACTGTAGGAGCGGCCCATGGCCGCGACGCGTTTCATGACAATACCCTGGGCTTCGCTATCGCTCAGACCAACCTGGCTACTCTCCCGCCGCCAGCGGTCGAGCCCCGGTTCACCTCCGTATCTTTGAGTCCGTAGCGTGGAAAACGGCGCAGCCTTTTCCACTGGACTCCCTAGCGAGGGGCGCCCTCACCCCAACCCTCTCCCGAGGGGAGAGGGGGCTATCCGAGCAGGCGTTCAGGATCTTCCGCCCCGGCAAGCTCAGGATCGGTCGCGAGGCAAGCCGTAGGTTGGGTTGAGACAGCCCCATCGTCGAAGCCCAACAGGCGAGGTCGAACCCATCGCGTTGGGCTTCGCTGGTGCTCAACCCAACCTACGCGCCGCTCGGCCCCGTAGCGTGGAAAACGGCGCAGCCTTTTCCACTGGGCTCCCTAGCGAGGGGCGCCCTCACCCCAACCCTCTCCCGAGGGGGAGAGGGGGCTATCCGAGCAGGCGTTCAGCTTCTTCTGCCCCGGCAAGCCCGGGATCGGTCGCGAGGCAAGCCGTAGGTTGGGTTGAGACAGCCCCATCGTCGAAGCCCAACAGGCGGAGTCGAACCCGCCGTGTTGGGCTTCGCTGGCGCTCAACCCAACCGACGAAAACCTCTCACGCCGCCAGGGTCGCGCCGCCGTCCACCACGATGTCCTGCATGGTGATATGGCTGGCCAGGTCCGAGGCGAGGAACAGCACGGTGTTGGCGATCTCGTCGGGCTGGGCGATCTTGCGCAGCGGGATGCCCAGCTTGAAGTCTTCCGGCAGGCCGTCCACCAGGCGTTGATAGCCCTCGGGCGAGCCGAGCATGCCGGCCAGCATGGGGGTCGCCGTGGAGCCCGGCGAGACCACATTGCAGCGCACGCCCGACCCGGCCAGCTCCAGGGCCACGCAGTGGCTCAGGGACACCAGCGCCGCCTTGGAGGTGCAGTAGCCGGCCATCTGCAGGCGCGGCACATGGGCGGCGTTGGAGGCGATGTTGACGATGGCGCCCCGGCCCTGGGCCTTGAACAGCGGCACCAGCTGGCGGAACAGATAGAAGGGTCCGGAGACGTTGACGTCCAGCAGCGCCTGCCAGTCGTCCAGGCTCAGGCTGTCGCTGGTGCCCAGGCGCAGCACGCCGGCGCCGTTGACCAGCACGTCCAGGCGGCGTTCTTCAGCCAGCAGCGCCTGGCAAACGTCCTCCACCTGGGCCGCGTCGGCGACGTCCAGTAGCTGGGTGCGGAACGGATAGCTGCCCTCGGCGAATTGCCGGTCGAGGCCGATCACCTCGGCGCCCGCCGCCTGGAAGCGCCGCGCTACCTGCAGCCCGATGCCCTGCCCTGCGCCGGTCACCCAGACGCGCTTGCCGGTGAAATCCAGTTGCGTCATCAGCAGATTCCTCAGGCGCGCGTGCGCAGCAGGTCCAGCCAGCCCTGCAGGGTCGGCTGGGCGGCGAGATCGGCGAAGGTCACCGGCAGACCGCGCCTCTGCCACTCGCCCACCAGGGTCATGACCTGCACCGAGTCCAGGCCGAAATCGGTGAGGTTATCGTCCAGCGCCGGTGCTTCATCATCGGCGTCCAGCAGCGGCTGGACCTGGGCGCGCAGCCAGGCTTCATCGAGCACGGCCGCACCCGCGCCGGTGACCTGGGCGGTACTCAGGGTGCTGCCGCAGCGGGTCGCCACGTAGCGCAGCGCCATGCGGTGCTCTTCTTCGCTGAAGTCGGCCACGGCGTCGCCGATCAGGAAAGCCTGGATATCCCTCATGAAGGCATCGGTGCAGGTGGTCAGGCAGCCGATATGGGCATAGACGCCGCAGACGATCAGCTGATCGCGCCGCCATTCGGTCATCAGGTCCTGCAGATTGGAACGGTGGAAGGCGCTGTAGCGCCACTTGGTCAGCACCACGTCGTCAGCCTTGGGCGCCAGCGCGTCCACCACCTGCTGCAGCGCGGGATCGGCCTGGGTCAGGCCCGGGCCCCACATGTCGTTGAGCAGGGCGCGATCGGCCGGCGGCTGGTCGGTGGGCTGGGCGGTATAGACCACCGGCACGCCCTGGGCATCGGCCCAGGCGCGCAGGGCGGCGATGTTGGCCACCACCTGATCGATCAGCGGGCTGTCGTCGCCATAGAATTCGACGAAATAGCGCTGCATGTCGTGGATCAGCAGCACGGCGCGATCGGCCACGGGCGTCCAGTCCACCTTGTTGGCGGGGAAGCCGTCGGGCTGGGGCAAGGGATAGGAGGCAAGACGGGGAATAGCCATGGGAAACCTTAGGGACGCTCGGTGGATGGGGTCTGCAGCTGCTCGCGCAGGCGGCGCTTGTCGATCTTGCCGACGGCGGTAAGCGGCAGCTGGTCAAGGAACTGGAAACGGTCGGGCAGCTTGTACTCGGCCACGCCCTGCTCGCGCAGGTAGCGGCGCAGCGCCACCGGCTTGAGTGCCGGATCGCTCACCACCAGGCAGGCGCAGCTCTTTTCGCCCATCAAGTCGTCGGCGATGGCGACCAGGGCCGCGTGGGTGATGCCGGGATGGCGCAGCAGCAGGCCCTCGATCTCGGCGGCGGCGATCTTTTCACCGCCGCGGTTGATCTGGTCCTTCACCCGCCCGACCACCTTGAGGTAGCCGGCGGCATCGCGCTGGACCACGTCGCCGGAGAAGTAGAAGCCCTCGGCGTCGAACACCTGGGCGTTGTGCTCGGGGCTGCGGTAGTAGCCGCGGAAGGTGTAGGGGCCACGGGTGGACAGCAGGCCGGGCTCGCCGTCGGGCACGGGATTGCCGTCCTCGTCGGTGATGCGCACCTCGTCGTCCGGGCTCATGGGCCGGCCCTGGGTGGTGAAGATGCGCTCGGGTTCGTCGTCGAGGCGGGTGTAGTTGACCAGGCCTTCGGCCATGCCGAACACCTGCTGCAACTGGCAGCCCAGCTCCTCGGGCACGCGGCGCGCCTGGGCCTCGGCGAAGCTGGCACCGCCCACCTGCACCACCCGCAGGCTGGCGAGTCGCGCGCGCTGCTCGGGTGCGGCCGCGGCCTGCAGCCAGAGCGCCACCGCCGGGGGTACCAGGGCCACCCAGTCCACCTGATGGCGTTCGATCAGCGCGAAGCAGCGCAGCGGCTCGGGATCGCGGGCCATGACCACGCAGCCACCGGCGATGAAGACGCCCAGCGCGCCGGGCGAGCTGAGGGTGTAGTTATGGCCCGCCGGCAGCGCGCAGAGAAAGCGCGTCGCCGGGCTCAGGCGGCAGATCTCGACGCTGCGTCTGAGGCTGTAGTAGTAGTCGTTGTGGGTGCGCGGGATCAGCTTGGGCGTGCCGGTGCTGCCCCCGGATAGCTGGAAGAAGGCCACCTCGCCACCGGCGGTGGGCGTCAGCTGAAAACCGTCCAGCGGGGTATCCAGGCGCTGCTGCAGGCTGCGCGCGTCGTCGGCGCCGTCCAGCAGTACCTCGCCGAGGCCCGGCGCCACGTCGCGCAACTCGGCGAGGAAGTTGTCGTCGCGGAACAGGTTGTGCTCGCTGGAGGCGATCAGCAACCGGGGCTGGATCTGCTGCGCATAGGCGAGCAACTCCAGCTTCTGGTGGCTGAACAGCGCATTGACCGGGGCGATGCCGGCCTTGAGCAGGGCAAAGAACACCACGTAGAACTCGGCCACGTTGGGCAGTTGCACCAGGGCCGTGTCGTGGCGGCGCAGCCCGGCGGCCTGCAGGTGGGCGGCCAGGCGACTGGAGCGCTCGTCCAGCTCGGCATAGCTCAGCTGCCGCTCGCCGCAGAGGATCGCCGGCGCGTCCGGCAGGGCCGCGCGGCTGCGCGCCAGGATCTCGGTCATCGGCAGGTCGAGCCAGTAACCCAGGGCGCGATAGCGCGCCGCCAGGTCGTCCGGCCAGGGGGTGAATTCCAGACTCACGTGGGGTTCTCCTCGTCGAGCAAACCACAGGCGGCACGCATGGTGCCCAGTTTGGCGGTGACCTCGGCCCACTCCGCCGCAGGGTCGGAGGCTTCGACGATGCCGGCGCCGGCGAACAGCCGCAGCCAGTCGCCCTGCACCGTGCCGCAGCGGATGGTGACCACCCACTCGCCGTTGCCCTGGGCATCGCACCAGCCGACCATGCCGGTGAACAGGCCGCGGTCGAAGGGCTCGATGCGCTGGATCAGCTGGCGCGCCGCGGCCGTGGGAAAGCCGCACACCGCCGGGGTCGGATGCAGGCGGCAGGCGAGTTGCAGCGCCGAGGTGCGGCTGTCGGCCAGCTCGCCGTCGATGGCGGTGGACAGGTGCCACATGGCGTTGGTGCTGAGCAGCGAGGGGCCTTCGGGTACGTCCAGCCGGCTGCACAGCGGCGCCAGCTGCTCGCGGATGTCCTCGATCACCAGACGGTGCTCGTAGTGGTCCTTGCTGGACTCCAGCAACTCGCGGGCGACGCGCTGGTCTTCCCGCGGATCGGCGCGGCGCCTGGCCGAACCGGCCAGGGGATTGGTATGGACCTGGGCACCCTGCCTGCGCACCAGCAACTCGGGGCTGACCCCGACCAGCTCGCCGCCCTCGGCGGTGGGGATGCGGAATTGATAGCCGGTGGGATTCTGCCGCGCCAGATTGGCGAGGATGGTCTCCACGTCGGCAGGCTCGGCCAGGCGGATCTCCTGGATGCGCGACAGCACCGCCTTGCTCAGCTCGCCACGGCGGAAGGCCTCGATGGCCTCCTCCACCGCCAGGCAGAAGCCGTCCGCGCTGGGCAGATTGCGCACCTCGCGCACCTGCGCCGGGGCAACCCCTGCGCTGCTGACCGGCGCCGGGCGCGCCGTCCAGGCATGCTCCCGGGGCACATAGAGGCAGGAGGGCCTGGTGGTATCGAAGGGAATGGCGCCCATGATCACCGGCTCGGCGATGCCGGCCTGGCGGGCACGGGCGAAGGCTTCATCCACGGCGTGCAGGAACAGGCTGTCCCGGTGCGCGCCGCCACTGGCCGGTGTCTCGACCCGGGCACAGATGCCCCGCCCCTGCAGGACGCGATCACCCGACTGGAACAGGAATGCGGCCTGTTCCCGACGATCGGCAGCGATTCCGCCGACCACCTCAGCCCTCTTGCTCGTCATTTCGATGGACCTCTACACGAATGATAATGCTTATCAATAAGCAGAAGCTAATGGTTGCCTGCCGGAAAGTCAATTCGTTAGGGACCGAACGATCTCGCCGAATGGCCAGCAACCCTTTGAAATCTCTGGTGAATCTCCACTGGGCAGAGCGCCGGCGGGTACCGGATCCACGGCTCCTGCCCTGGCCCTGTCGGCTACGGGAAAGGAACGACTTGCTGCCCAGGGGGTGGTTCTTTGAAAATGAGAGTGATTATCTTACAACTGGAAGGCGTCCATGTTCAGCTTGTTGTCAGTGTTTCGCATTCTCACCACTCTGGCGGTCGCCACCCTGATCCTGGGCGGCCCCGCTCAGGCGGCGGACTGGCCGCGGCAGATCAGCGCCGACGGCAGCCAGGTGACCCTGCCCGCCAAGCCGCAACGCATCGTCTCCACCAGCGTCACCCTTACCGGTTCCCTGCTCGCCATCGGCGCGCCGGTGGTGGCCAGCGGCGCCACCTCGCCCAACAACAGATTCGCCGATGACCAGGGCTTCCTGCGCCAGTGGGGCGCGGTCGCCAGGCAGCGCGACGTGAAGCGGCTGTATATCGGCGAGGCCAATGCCGAAGCCGTGGCCGCCGAGGCGCCGGACCTGATCCTGGTCAGCGCCGCCGGCAACGACTCGGCGCTGCGGCTGGTCGAGCAACTCAAGGCCATCGCCCCGGTGCTGGTGGTGGGTTACGACAATCGCAGCTGGCAACAGGTGGTGGAACTGCTCGGCCGGGCCACCGGCCGCGAGGACGCCGCCCGCAAGGTGGTCGGCGACTTCGACCGGCGCGTCGCCGATCTCAAGGCGCGCCTGCAGCTGCCGCCGCAACCGGTATCCGCCTTCGTCTACAACCCGGCGACGCGCCAGGCCAATCTCTGGACCGCCGCCTCCTCCCAGGGCCAGTTGCTGGAAAGCCTGGGCTTCACCCTGGCGAAACTGCCAGCGGGGCTGGAGACCGGCCATAGCCAGGGGCAGCGCCACGACATCCTGCAGCTCGCCGGTGAGAACGTCGCCACCGGTCTCACGGGCCAGACCTTCCTGCTGTTCGCCGCGGACGCCAAGGAAGCCGAGGCGGTACGCAGCAATCCGCTCCTGGCGCACCTGCCGGCGGTCAAGGACAACCGCGTGGAAGCCCTGGGCGCCGAGACCTTCCGTCTCGACCCCTACAGCGCCAACCTGCTGCTGGATCGCCTGGAACAGCGCTACGCCAAGCCCTGAGCAGAACAGTTACTGCGAGGTTTTCTAGGCGAGGAGTCTGATAGCGGCCATGGCGGTTCGCCGATGCGGCCGCTCCTACAAGACATCGGTGTTTTGGTGATCGCGGCCATGGGCCGCTCCTACAGGTGCCGGCTAGCCTGTAGGAGCGGCCCATGGCCGCGATCGGTCTTGTCCACTGCTGATCGCCGTATGCACCCGTTAGAAACGCCGTGGCGGTTTTACACGCTAGGCGCCGAGGCTTTCGGCTCGGCGCAGACCGCGGGCCAGCGCCCAGCAGAGGGCTGCCACCGCGGTGGCGACCAGACCGAAGACGCAAGCTGCCTGCGCCGGCAGCATCAGGCTGGCCAGACCGCCGAACAGCGCTGCGCCGATGGCCTCGCCGCCGATGTTCTGCGCCGTCCACAACGCATTGATCCGCCCCAGCAGGCGATCCGGGGTCAGGCGCTGGATCAGCGCGTACTGCACCAGGGAATTGAGCGCACCCAGATAGCCGAACAGCACCAGGCACAGCGCCGACAGCCAGAAGCCGGGCAGCAGCGCAAAGACCGCCACCGCCAGAAAGGTCGCCACCGCGGTCATCAGCAGGGTACGTCCCGGGCGTGGCGCCTGGTTCAGTCGACCGCTGGTGAGGGCGCCGATGGCCGCGCCCAGGGGCGCGGCGGCATAGAGCCAGCCCAGGTGTCCGGTATCCAGCCCCCAGTCCTCCCCCAGCGACGGATAGAGCACCCGCACCGCGTTGGCCATGGTGACCAGGGCGCCGACCAGGGCGACCGCGCCCAGCAGGCGATTCTCGAACAGGAAGGCGATGCCGCCGCCCAGGGCCTGCCAGGGCGTTTCGCGTGGCTGTTCCGGCGGGGGCAACGGCGGCAGGCGCAAGAGCACCAGCAGGGTGATGAGGGTACCGCCGGCGGTCAGGCCGTAGTTCCAGGCCACGCCACTCTGGGCGATCAGCAGGGTGCCCAGCGGCGGGGCGACGATGGCCGCCACCCGCACGCTGAGCATGTTCAGGGCACCGGCCTGCACCATGGATTCGCGCCCGACCAGGATCGGCGTGACCGCCAGCAGCGCGGTCACGCCCAGGGCGCCAAAGAAGCCGTCCCACAGCGCCAGCAGGTAGATGGCGGTCAGCGACGGCTCGGGCAGGCTGGCGTTGACCGCCAGGCCGATGAAGCCCAGGCCGCAGATGGAACGCGCGGCCAGGATCAGCCGGCGCCGCTCCAGGCGGTCGGCCAGCACCCCACCGGTGAGCAGGCCGACGAACATGCCGATGCCGGCCATGCTCAGCGCCAGGCCCACCTTGAGCGGCGAGTCGGTCAGCGCCTGGACCTGGATGGGGATGGCCACGGCCAGGAGGCCGAGGGACAGCACGGAGACCAGCCGGGCGATGAACAGGGTGCGAAAGGCGGCGTGGGACCTGAGCAGGCCGAAGTCGAGCAGGAAGGACGTCTTGGACATGAATCACCGGAAAAACACAGGGGACGCTATCGAGCCGCCGGGGCAAGGCTGTTAGCATGTAATACAGACTATCATGTGTTAATACGCCTTGTTCTCATCCACTCCCCTCCCCGTCGGTCGTCGCGGATGACCCCGCGCCGCCTCCTCATCCTCGGCTGCGCCGCTGTCCTGCTGCTCCTGGTGATGGCTGCCAGCCTGGCGCTCGGCGCCACCGCCATACCGCTGGCCGACGTCTGGCAGGCACTGGGCCAGGGCTGCAGCGAGCCGGCCTGCCTGATCGTGCGCGAAGCGCGGCTGCCGCGCACCCTCGCTGGGCTGCTCGCCGGGGCGGCGCTGGGCGTGGCCGGCACCCTGATGCAGGCGCTGACGCGCAATCCCCTCGCCGACCCGGGCATCCTCGGCGTCAATGCCGGAGCCAGTTTCGCCGTGGTGCTGGGCATCGCCCTGTTCGGCGCCAGCGGTCCGGAGCAATACCTGGGCTTCGCCTTCGGCGGCGCCCTGCTGGCCAGCCTGGTGGTGCTGCTGGCCGGCATCGCCGGTGGCGGCGGCTTCAACCCGATGCGCCTGGTGCTGGTCGGGGTGGCCCTGGGCGCCATGCTCGAAGGCGTCAGCTCGGGCATCGCCCTGCTCGATCCCCAGGTCTACGATCAGCTGAGATTCTGGCAATTCGGCTCCCTGGACGTCCGTCAGCTCGATCTGCTGCGCAGCGCCAGCCTGCCGGTGCTGGGCGGGGTGTTCATCGCCCTGCTGCTGGCGCCAGCCTTGAACGCCCTGAGCCTGGGTAGCGATCTGGCCGTGGCCCTCGGCACCCGGGTCCGCCAGACCCAGTTGCTCGGCCTGCTGGCCATCACCCTGCTCTGCGGGGCCGCTGCCGCGGCGGTCGGCCCCATCGCCTTCGTCGGCCTGATGGTGCCGCACCTGGGTCGCTGGGCCATCGGCGAAGACCATCGCTGGCTGCTGCCCTTCGTCCTGCTGTTCACCCCCAGCTTGCTGCTGACGGCCGATATCGTCGGCCGCCTGCTGGTGACCAACGAGTTGCGCGTCTCGGTGGTGACCGCCTTCCTCGGCGCGCCGCTGCTGATCTGGCTGGCGCGCCGTCAGCGCCAGGGAGGCCGGGCATGAACCGTCCCGGTCGCCTGCGCCTGCCCGGCGTGCTGCTCACCCTGCTCGGCGGCGCCCTGTTGCTCGCCCTGTTCGCCCTGGGCAGCGGCAGCCTGTCCCTGAGTCCCGCCCAGGTGCTGGCCGCCCTGCTCGGCGAGGCGCCGCGCGGCATCGAACTGGTGGTCACCCAGTGGCGCCTGCCGCGGGTGGCCCTGGCCCTGCTGATCGGCGCCGCCCTGGGCCTGAGCGGGGCGCTGTTCCAGTCACTGCTGCGCAATCCCCTCGGCAGCCCGGACATCATGGGTTTCAACACCGGTGCCTACAGCGGCGTGCTGGTCGCCCTGGTGCTGTTCCAGGCCAGCATCCTCTGGAGCACCACCGCCGCCCTGATCGGCGGCCTGCTCAGCGCGGCGCTGGTCTATGCCCTGACCTGGCGCGGCAGCGGCGTGGATACCCTTAGACTCATCATCGTCGGCATCGGCGTGCGCGCCCTGTTGATGGCGCTCAACACCTGGCTGATCGTCCATGCCTCCCTGGAAGCCGCCTTCAGCGCCGGCCTGTGGAGCGCCGGTTCCCTCAACGGTATCACCTGGGCAAAGGCCTGGCCGGCGGTGGTCTTCATCCTGCTGGCGGGTGCGGCCAGCCTGGCGCTGAGTCGCCGGCTGTTCCTGCTGGAGATGGGCGACGACACCGCCTGCGCCCTCGGCGTGCCGGTGGAGCGCACGCGGCTGTCGCTGCTGGGCCTGGGCGTGGTGCTCACCGCAGCCGGCACCGCGGTGGCCGGACCGATCTCCTTCATCGCCCTGGCCGCGCCGCAGATCGCCCGCCGCCTGACCGGCACCCAGCGCCTGGCGCTGCCCGCCGCCGCCCTCACCGGCGCGGTCCTGCTGCTGGGCGCGGATCTCATCGCCCAGCGCCTGTTCCTGCCCTATGTCCTGCCGGTCGGCCTGGTCACGGTGAGCCTAGGTGGGCTCTACCTGATCGGCCTGCTCATCTGGGAGTCCCGCCGCTCATGAACGACGCCCCCGCTTCGCGCCTGCACGCCGAGCGCCTGACCCTGGGCTACGGCCGCAAGCTGATCGCCGAAGACCTGTCGCTGACCATCCCCGATGGCGAGCTGACGGTCATCATCGGCCCCAACGGCTGCGGCAAGTCGACCCTGCTGCGCACCCTGAGCCGGCTGCTGGCGCCCAGCCAGGGTCAGGTCTGGCTGGATGGCCAGGCGATCCAGAGCTATCGCACCAAGGAGGTGGCCCGGCGCCTGGGCCTGCTGCCACAGAGCTCCCAGGCCCCGGGCGACATCTCGGTGCGCGACCTGGTGGCCCGCGGGCGCTATCCGCACCAGACGCTGTTCGGCGGCGTGCGCGCCGACGACGAGCGCGCGGTCACTCACGCCATGCAGGCCACCGGCGTCTTCGAGCTGGCCGACCGGGCGGTGGACACCCTTTCCGGCGGCCAACGCCAGCGGGTCTGGATCGCCATGGCCCTGGCCCAGGAAACCCCGCTGCTGCTGCTCGACGAGCCTACCACCTGGCTCGACATCACCCACCAGATCGACCTGCTGGAATTGCTGGAGGACCTCAATCGCCAGCAGGGCCACACCCTGGTGATGGTGCTGCACGACCTCAACCACGCCTGTCGCTACGCCACCCACCTGGTGGCCATGCGCGACGGCAAGGTGCTGGCCACCGGCCGCCCGCGCGACGTCATCACCCCCGCGCTGATCAAGGCGGTCTACGACCTGGACTGCCTGATCATCGACGACCCCGTGGCCGGCACCCCCATGGTGGTACCCCTGGCGCGGCGCTAGCGTCCGGCGAGCATCCAGTCCCGGAGCAACTGCCCGTAGAGCTCGGTGCCCTCCTCCAGGCGTTGCACCTCGCAGTATTCGTCCACCTTGTGCGCCATGCTCGGTTCTCCCGGCCCCAGGATCAGGGTGGGCGGATCGTTCAGCGCGGGCAGCAGCACGGCGGCATCGGTGAAATAAGGCACCACGCTGGCGGGCAGCGCCTCGCCGTGCAGGGTGGCGCAACGGTCGAAGACCTGCCGCACCCAGGCGTCGCTCCTGTCGGCACAGACCCCGGGCAGATCCACCAGGACCTCCAGCTCCAGATCGCTGCCCAGGTGCTCGGCCAGACGCCGCTGGATGTCGGCATGCTCCAGGTTCGGTGCGGTCCGCAGATCGAGGGTGAAGGCGGCACGATCCGGCACCGAGTTGATGTTCAGCCCACCCGTGACGGTCCCCACGTTGAGCGTGGGTTGGCGCATGAGCGGATGCGGCGGGCCGACGGCGAAGGTGCGCGCCTGGCCAATGGCCTCGGCCAGGCGGTAGATGGCGTTTTCCCCCTCCTCGGGCATGGCGCCGTGGGCCGTGCGGCCATGGGCGGTGCAGCGGAGCCAGAAGGCGCCCTTGTGCCCCAGTACCGGCCGATTGGCGGTGGGTTCGCCCACCAGCAGCGCGCCCAGCTCGCCAAGCAGGTGCGGCGCGTCCCGGCACAGCGCCCGGGCGCCGTCGCAGCCGGTTTCCTCACCGCCGGTGAGCAGCAGCCGGACGCCAGGCCCCTGGGCGATGACCTCGCGATTGCGCTGGCAGGCGACGATGAAGGCGGCGATGCCCGCCTTCATGTCGCTGGCGCCGCGGCCATAGAGGCGCCCTTCGGCCACCTCACCGGCGAAGGGCCCGTGGCGCCAGGTGCCATTGCCCAGGGGCACCACGTCCAGGTGCCCGGTAAAGCCCAGCGGTTTGCCGGCCCCGCGCCCCGGTAGCCAGGCCACCAGGTTGCAACGTCGTTCGCCGAAATGCTGCAATTCGCAGTGGAAGCCCGCCTCGCGGAGCGTCGTGACCAGGAACTGCGCACAGGCTTCTTCATCGCCCGGCGGATTGAGCGTGGGAAATCCCAGCAGCGCTCGGGTCAGGGCCAAAGGATCGTCGAGCATTGGGGATCTCCAGTCGGACTACGGGTGATCAGGCGCGCCGCGAGAGCCAGTCCAGGCAGTTGAGCCAGAAGCGGCGATAGGCATCGCCGGCCAGGAAGTCGTCGGGCATCCAGTGCATCGACATGTCGCTGGTCCAGACCAGGGTACGCCCCTGGCCGACTTCCCGGGTCGCCAGCAGCGGATGACCGCTGCCCGAGACGCTCGCCACGAGCTGGGCGTCCGGATGCAATTCCACCTCGTTGTAGCCCAGCAGATAGGACCAGTCCTGGGGCAGGCCACGCAGCAACTCATGCTCGCTGTGCACCTCTGGCGTGAAGCCCTCGGGCACCTCGATGCGGTCGTCATAGGGCAGGCAACGCACCGGCAGCACCTCTTCCACCGCCGTGCCGCGATAACGGGCACCCCCGTTGATGCCCTGGAAGCTGTAGTAGCCACCGACCATCATGAGCGCGCCACCCTGCAGCACGTACTCGCGCAGCGCCGCCAGGCGATTCGGTGTGCGGCGGCTGCGCAGCCAGGTATCCGGATGCAGCAACAGGCTGTTGGCACCGATATCCGACAGGATGATCACCTGGTAGTCGCGCAGGGCCTCCAGCGTCGCCGGAAAATCGGTTTGCGCCTGGTCGGCGCACATCTGGGTGACGGCATAGTCGCTGTCGGCCAGTGCGGTCAGCAGGCGCTGGGCGCCATTGTGGGCGGTGACGGAGGCGAACTGGTCGAAGCCTTTGATATGGGTCGCGGTGCTGACCCAGGATTCGCCAGCGAGCAGAACGGACTGTTTCATAGGTTCTCCGGTTGCGGACGTTAGGCCGATCGAACGCGCTGGAAGACGCGGCGCGGGTTGTCGATCAGCAGGGTTTCCAGTTGCGCCCCCGTGACGCCATGGCGGCGCAGACGCGGGACAAAGTGCTTGAGCAGGTAGCCATAGCCGTGGCCGCCGTAGCGGGTGAGCATGGTCTTGAGAAAGACGTCCTGGGACAGCAGCAGGCGCTCGCCGTAGCCGGCCTCCAGCAGACCGACGAGGGCGCGGGCGTTGTCTTCGTCGGACGGCGACTGGGCGGCCTCGTCGGCGAAGTAGTAGCCCATGCCGATCATGTCGTATTCGAGGAAGGCACCCCGCTCCGCGAGTCCGTGCTGGTAATCGAGGTCGCGATGACTGGGATTCATGTGGCAGAGCACCACGTGGTGCAGGTCGGCGCCCTCGGCGGCGGCGATGTCCAGCACCCGGTGGCCCAAACGTTCCCAGCCGGGCAGATGGACCGCCAGGGGCACCCCGGTAAGGCCGCTGGCCCGGGCGGCGGCGCGCAGGGATTTTTCCTCGCTGGCGGTAAAGGCGGCCGACACCCCGATCTCGCCGATCAGGCCGGCGATGACCTCCGGCTTTTCCGCCGCTCCGCCCACGTCGTGGACGATCTGGGCGGTGAGTTCCTCCACCGAGCGCTCCCTGACATAGGCCGGGTGCGAGGGCTCCAGGTAGAAACCGGCGCCCATGATGATGTTGAGACCCGTGAGCCGCGCGATGCGCTGCAGCGCCTGGGGATCGCGACCGATGCCGAGGTTGGTGGGATCGACCACCGTCTCCCCGCCCAGGGCGCGATATTTCAGCAACTCGGCGCAGGCCAGCTCCACGTCGAACAGCTGGCAGTTGTCGCGGCTGACCAGCGGATTCATATGCAGCTCGCCGAGCAGTTCGATGCTCACCGGCTGCTCGGCCAGGTGTCGCTCGCCGCAGCAACGGGGTGGCACCCATTTGCCGGAGGCGTCGAGCAGAATGTGCTCGTGCATCAGGGTCACGCCCAACCGGTCCACCGGCAGCGGGCCAAGCACCGTCATGGCATGGCCGCTGTCGACCCCGACCGGAAGCGGCTCGGGATGGCGAAACAGACTCATCCGCCTACCCTCCCCAGCGGGCGGCCGGTCTTGAGGATGCGGGTGTTGAGCCAGATGGCCAGCAGCACGATGGCCCCCGTGGCGATCTGGGTATAGAAGGGCGACACATGGGCGAGGATCAGGCCGTTCTTGATCACCGCCATGGTCAGCACGCCCAGCAGGGTGCCAAGGATGGTGCCGAAGCCGCCGAACAGACTGGTGCTGCCCAGCACCACCGCCGCGATGACCTCCAGTTCGAAGCCCTCCCCCTGGTTGGAGGAGCCACTGCCCAGCCGTGCCGTTACGATCATCCCGGCCAGCGCCGCCGCCATGCCGCTCAGGACGTAGACGCGCAGCAGCACGCCGCGGGTATTCACCCCAGCCCGGCGGACGCTTTCGGCATTGGCGCCAATCCCCGTGAGATAGCGCCCGAAGCGCATCCTGCCCAGCAGCAGCATGCCGCCGAGCACCGCGAAGAGCGCGAGCCATACGGCCAGCGGCAGTCCGAGCACCCAGCCGCGACCGAGCGCGAGAAAGGCGCTGAGTTCACGGGGAACCGGAATGGAGTAGCCCTGGGTGATGAGCAGCGCCAGGCCGCGAATGATAGTCAGGGTCGCCAGGGTCACGATGAACGCCGGGATTCCCGCGTAGGCGATGAAGTAGCCGTTCAGCGCACCGATCAGCGCCCCCACCAGCAGGCCGCCGGCCAGCACCACCGGCCAGGGCAGCTGCCAGGTGTTGAGGCCGAGGGCGGCCAGGGCGCCCACCAGGGCCAGGGTGGAACCGACTGACAGGTCTATGCCACCGGTGGTCACCACCAGGGTCATGGCCACGGCCACGATCAGCAAGGGCGCGTTCTGGCGAATGACGTTGAGCAGGTTGCCGCTGCTGAGGAAGTTGTCGGTCACCAGCGCGAACAGCAGGCAGCAGAGGGCGAAGAACAGCGCGATGCTGGCGACGCCGGGATAGTCGTGCAGCAGGCGGCGCAGCGGTGACTGCACCACCACGCGCTGTCGGGTCAGGTCGAGGGTATTCATGAAATCCTCCGATTCAGGCGCAGGCGGAACGGGCGGTGAACTTGTGGCCGACGATCAGCTCGACGATCTCGCCCAGACTGGTGTCGGCCACCCGCCGCTCGGCCAGGTTCTGGCCCTCGTACATCACCATGATGCGGTCGCAGACCAGGAAGAGATCCTGCAGCCGGTGGGTGATGAGGATGACGCTCACCCCCTGGCGGCTGATGGTGCGGATCAGCTCCAGCACCGCCTCGACCTCGGCCACCGCCAGGGCGGCGGTCGGCTCGTCCATGATCAGTACCCGGGGTTCGAAGGCCGCGGCGCGGGCTATGGCCACGGCCTGGCGCTGGCCGCCGGAGAGGTGGCGTACCTGGGCGCGGGTATCGGGCAGGCTGATGCCCAGCCCCTCGAGGATGCGGCGCGCATCGGCGTGCATCTTGCGCTCGTCCAGCAGCGGCAGCCCGAGCAGCCGGCGGCGGGGCTCCCGCCCCATGAAGAGGTTGCCGGCCACGTCCACGGTGTCGCACAGGGAGAGATCCTGATAGACCATCTGGATCCGACAGCGCTGGGCATCCGCCGGGCCCTGGAACACCTCTTCGCGGCCGTCGATGCGGATGCAGCCACTGGTGGGCAGCACCGCGCCGGAAAGAATCTTGGTCAGGGTCGATTTGCCGGCGCCGTTGTCGCCGACCAGCCCCAGTACCTCGCCGGGCTGCAGGGCGAGGTCGACGCCGCGCAGGGACTGGATGGAGCCATAGCTCTTGGTGATGCCGGTCATGCTGACCCGGGGAACCGTCGTCGCAGTGTCCATGCTGGGTCTCCGCTACTTGAAGTCGGCGCGATAGGCATCCAGGTTTTCCCGGGTGACCAGGGTCACCGGGATATCCTGCTGCTTGGTGACCTGCTGGCCGGCGAGCAGCGCCAGCGCCGCCTCCACCGCCGCCTTGCCCATGCCGCGGGTGTTCTGCTGCACCACCACTGCCACGGAGCCGTCATCCAGGCCCTGGACGGCCTGGGGCGACAGGTCCCAGCCAAAGATCCGGGTGCGCTCGCCGCTGCCCTGGGCGACGCTGGCCGCCACGGTGCCAATCAACGCCGGCTCGCCGGTGGCATAGACGATCTGCAGATCCGGATTGGCGGTGAGCAGGTTTTCCGCGGCGCTCTGCGCGGTGTCCTGCACGTTGTTGCCATCCACGGTACCGACGATCTTCGCCTTGGGCGCGCGCTGGGCCAGCCCCTCGCGGAAGCCGTCCAGACGCAGGTTCTGCACGTAGGAACCCAGGGCTCCCACCACCCCGACCTTGGCCTCGCCACCCAGCTCTCGGGTGATGTAGTTGCCGGTGTATTCCCCCAGCTGGCGAGCCGCGGCGCGGTTGTCGACGCCGACCTGCACCTGGTTGTCGCCATTGAGCACGGCGTCGATGGCCACCACCGGGATACCGGCCTGGACCGCCGCCGAGACCGCCGGCTTGATGCCGTTGACGTCGATGGCACAGACCAGGATGGCGTCCATCTTGTCCTGGATGTAGGCCTCGATGGCGTCGTTCTGGGCGGAGGGGTTGTCGTTGGCGTTGAACACCACCAACTCGGCGCCCGCCGCCTTGGCGGCGGCCTGGGCACCCTGGGTGATCTGGGTGAAATAGAGCGCCTGCTGATTCACCTGGACCAGTGCCAGCCGCTTGGCCGGCGCCGCCTGGGCACTACCGGCCAGGCCCAATCCGAACACCATCAGCATGGAAGCGAACGTCTTGCCGAATCGAAGCATCTCCATCCTCCTCTACCCTGCCAACGGATGTGGCAGCAGTTAGTAAACCGGTTTACTAAGTGGGCCAAAAAATAGAACCGGGAAGGTTCTGTTGGAAAGGAAACAGCACAAGGCGTGCCAGCAGCGACTGGAGGACCCTCTTCCACTGCCAATTCAAATGGTTACTCAAACCCCCTGCGCAGAGCCTCTGGCCGGACAGCCAAGAGAGTGCTCCACGACTGGGCAGAATGGAAACGCCGGGTGCTACCTTGGGGCAGGCACTGGGGCGACCGAGCCCCGTTCCACCAGCGTTACAGCGACCCGCTGCTCCCCGACTACCGGCTGCCCGGCAAGCACCGCTAGCAGGGCTTCGATTCCCTGGCGACCCAGGTCCCGCGCCGACTGGCGCACGGTACTGAGCGGCGGCGTGAGCAATTCCGCGTAGGGCGCGTCGTCGAAGCCGACCAGGGACAGGGCATCGGGAACCGCCAGGCCGCGTTCGCGCAGGGTATCGAGCACCCCTACCGCGATGAAGTCGCTAGCGGCGAAGATCGCCTGAGGCGGCTCCGGCAGATCCAGCAGGGTCGCGGCCGCCTGACGCCCGAAGTCGCGGCTGTACTCCCCCAGCAGCAGATAATCGGGACGCAAGGGTATTCCGGCCGCGGCCAGGGCTTGCTCATAGCCCTCGCGCCGCTCCCTCACGCTCATCACCGCTGCCGGTCCGGAGACATGGGCGATGCGCCGATGCCCCTGGCGGATCAGATGCTCGGTGGCCAGTCGGCCGCCGGCGACATTGTCGGCGAAGACCTTGGGCATCGAGGTACCCGGGACATCCTCGTCCAGCAACACGATCTCCCGGTAGGCGCCCAGTTGCGCCGCCAGCGTCCCGTCATCCGCGCGGTTGGTGATGAACAGCAGACCATCCACGCGGCGCGATCCCTTCCAGTGGACGTACTGGATCTCCCGCGCCGGATCGTTGCGCGTCAGGCAGAGCACCAGGTTGTAGCCATGGGCGAAGGCCGTGGCCTCGGCGGCGTCGGCCAGCTCGGCGAAAAAGGGGTTGGCGATGTCCGGCAGCACCAGCCCGATGGTCTCGCTGCCGCCCTTGCTCAGGCGTTGGGCCAGGCTGTTGCGCCGAAAGCCCAAGGCCTCGATAGCCCCTTCGATACGCTGCGCCGTGGCAGGTGGCAGGCTCAGGCTGTGATTCAGGTAGCGCGAAACGGCAGACTTGGACAAGCCTGCCTGCCGGGCGACATCCTGAATGGTCACGCTTTTCGCCATGGGTCCACCTGCAACGAGAGAAGGAGCGGCCTGGCCGATCATCTCTCCTGCCCCGCCCAGGCTTCACACCTTGCCTGAGCGGGGAGTCGCCGTCGAGCCGAACCCGCGAGCCGTCACAGCGCCTTCAACGCCCGATTCAGCACCGGGCCGATCTGCGTCAGCTGGGCCGGGGCGATGATGTCGACGTGGGCGCAATCCACCTCGTGGGCCTGCAGGCGGGTGATCCAGGGCGCCCAGGTGGCCTTGACGTCCATTCCCGCCGGCAGGGTGCGCCGGGCGACGAACATCAGCGCCTCGCCGTCGAAACGGGCGCTGCACGCCGTGGCCAGCAGCCGCACCGAGTCGGCGTAGTTGCCCTCGATGGTGGCGAACAGCTCCGCCCCCTCCCCCAGCGCGGGATCGGCCAGGCCCTGCTGGGCCGCCAGGAAGGCCTCGCGCTCGCGATTGACCTCGGCCAGCACCTCCGGGTCCAGCTCGCGCTGGCCTTCGCGCTCCTGCCAGTTCTGGGTTTCCGGCGGATAGGTGTCGAGCAGGCCGAGGAAGGCGACCTGCTCCCCCGCCGCCTGCAGCCGCGCCGCCAGGCCCTGGGCCAGGGTGCCACCCAGGGAATAGCCGAGCAGATGATAGGGCCCCTGCGGCTGCACCTCGCGCAGGGTGCGCAGATGGCGCTGGATGACGGCTTCCAGGTCGGCGCCCTGGGCCAGTGGGCCGTCCGGACGCGGCGACTGGATGCCGAGCAGCGACCAGCGCGGATCCAGGTGGCGCGCCAGCACGCTGAATTGCCAGGCGAAGCCCGAGGCCGGATGGAAGCAGAACAGCGTCGGGCCATCGCCCGGGCGCAGCGGCAGCAGGGTCTCGAAGCCGGCGCGGGTCGCGCTGGCCGCATCCTGCTCCAGCTGCCGGGCCAGGCGGGCGACACTGGAGGCAACCATGATTTGGCCGATGGACACCGGCCGCCCCAGGCGCCGACGCAGCGTGGCGGCCAGGGTCATGGCCAGCAGCGAATGACCGCCCAGGGCAAAGAAGTCGTCGTCCGCACCGACGATGGCGCAGCCGAGCACCTCGGAAAACGCCGCGGCCAGATCGCTTTCCAGCCCCGGCGACAGGGGGCGACTGGCGGCCCTGGCCACGCCCTGGGGCGCCGGCAGGGCCTTGCGATCGAGCTTGCCGGTGGCGCCCAGGGGCAAGGCGTCCAGCTCCACCAGGGCCACCGGCACCAGGTGCGGCGGCAGGCTTTCGCCCAGGCGCGCGCGCAGGCGCTCCAGGTCCAGCGCGGCGCCGGGCTGGGCGACGAGATAGCCCACCAGTTGGCGGGCATCGCCGCCGGTGGCGGTGGCCGCCTCGCCCAGCACCCGGGCATGGGTGACCGCCTGGGCCACGCCAGGCAGCGCCAGCAGGGCGTGGTCGATTTCCGCCAGTTCGATGCGCTGCCCGCGCAACTTGACCTGGTCGTCGCTGCGGCCGAGGTATTCGACGACGCCCTCGGGCAGCCAGCGCGCCACGTCACCGGTGCGATAGAGGCGCTCGCCCTGCCCGTCCGGCGCGGCGATGAAGCGTGCGGCGGTCAGCTCGGGACGGCCCAGGTAGCCATCGGCGAGTTGCACCCCGCTCAGATAGAGCTCGCCCGCCACACCCGGCGGTACCGGGCGCAGACGCTCGTCGAGGATGTGCAGCCCGGTGTTCCACACCGGCTTGCCGATGGGCACGCTGCTGCCGCTGACAGCCGCCAGGGCGGCGCCATGGGCCGGATGATAGGAGACGTCGACCGCAGCCTCGGTGGGGCCATAGAGATTGTGCAGGGGCGCGCCGACCCGGCGCTCCCAGGTGCGAGCCAGTTCGGTGGGGAGCGCCTCGCCACTGCAGAACACCTGGCGCAGGCTGGCGCAGCGGGCCACCGCGGCCGGCTCGTCCAGACTGGCGACGAAGGCCGCCAGCATCGAGGGTACGAAGTGTACGGTGGTCACCCGCTCGCGGGCGAACAGCTCCTGCAGCGCCAGGGGATCGCGATGGGCCTCGGGTGGCGCCAGGTACAGCCGGGCGCCCACCAGCAGCGGCCAGAAGAATTCCCAGACCGAGACATCGAAGCTGCTCGGCGTCTTCTGCAGGACGGTGTCGCCGGCGCCGAGGGGGTAGCTGTCCTGCATCCACAGCAGGCGATTGACGATGGCCGCATGCCCGACCACCACGCCCTTGGGCCGGCCGGTCGAGCCGGAGGTATAGAGCAGATAGGCCGGATCACCGGGGCGCGGTCCTTCGAACACGGGAGCCTGGTCTAGCCCCTCCAGCGGCGCATCGAGAATCAGCACCTGCTCCTCGCGCAGCCCCGGGAAACGTCCACGTTGACTGGCATCGGTCACCAGCACCCGGGGCCGGGCATCGTCGAGCATCAGTTGCAGGCGCTCGTCGGGATAGCCGCTGTCCAGCGGCAGGTAGGCCGCGCCCAGCTCGAGCGTCGCCAGCAAGGCCAGGGACAGGAACACCGAGCGTGGCAGGGCCACCGCGACGATGTCACCGCGACCGACCCCGGCGTGGCCCAGGCGCTGTGCCAGGGCCAGGACCTGCTTGCGTGTTTCCTCATAGGTAAAGGCGTGCTGCAGATCGGCCAGCGCCGGCGCATCCGGGGTGCGCGCTGCCTGGTCGGCGAGCAAGGTCGCCAGGGTGGTGGCGGGCAGCGGGCGCTCGGTGGCATTGATGGCGGCCAGCCAATCCTGGTCCGTGGGCGCCAGCAGATCGGCTTCGCCCAGGATGAGCCCAGGTTGAGTGGCAAACTGCTGCGCCAGCAGGCCGAAGCGCTCGGCGTGGCCCTGTAGCAGGTCGGCGGTATAGCGCTCGGCGTTGCCCAGCAGCTTGATGTCCAGGGCGCCGCTCGCTTCTAGATAAAGAGCGATTTCCAGATCGCGCACCGGCCCCGAGGCCAGTTCGTGGGTGATGCCGGGCACCCCGGCGAAATCCAGCGCGAAATCGAACAGCTTGAGGTTGATGACCGGTCCGGTCAGGGGCTCGGCATCGCCCGGCCGGCCGAGATCGCGAGCGATCTGCTCGGCGTCATAGCGCTGGTGGCGACGCACCTTCTTGAGTTCGGCGGCCAGCACGGCGGCGAGTTGCGGCAGCGTCTGGGTCGAGTCGGTGCGCACGCCCAGGGGCAGGACATTGAGCGTCGCGCCGCCGGATTTCAGCGCCACCGATCCCATGCGCCTCATGAAGATAAAGCCGGCGCTGAAGGCCGGCTGACCGCTGAGACGGGCGAACCAGGTGGCGGCCAGGGCCACGGCCAGATCCGCCGGCGTCACGCCCTGGGCCTTGCCCTGCTCGGCCAGCCTGGCGAAGACCGCGGCGGGCACCCGGGCGCGAGCCTCTACCACCTGCGGCGTCGGCACCTGCCCCGCCAGGCCACCGGGTGCCAGGGAGGCGGCCGGCGGCAAGGCCGCGCCGCGCTCACGCCAGAAGGCTTCGTCACGCTCGCGCACGGCCGACTGCCGATAATCCTGGTATTCGCGCACCACCTCGGCAAAGGAGACGAAGGGCGAAGCCTCGGGCGTCTCGCCGCGCACCGCGGCGCTGTACAGGGCCGCTACCCGCTTGGCCAGGGCGGCGAAGCCATAGCCATCGATCAGCAGGTGGTGATAGCGCTGGTACCAGTACAGGTGGTCGTCACCCAGCTGGTAGATCCGGTTGAGCCACAGCGGCCCGCCACTGGTGGCTCTCAGGTCGCCGTCGAGGTCGGCGCGGATGGCCGCGCGCGCCGCGCCTTCCGGATCGGCGGCCCCGCGCAGGTCCAGCCACTCGGGGGCAGGCGTGGCCGCCTCATCGTCGATCCACTGCACCAGCTCGCCCTCGCGCTCGGCAAACTTCAGTTGCAGGCTGTCCAGCTCGCCCAGGCCCTGGACGATGGCCGCCTGCAGCGCCTGGGCATCGATCGACCCGCGCAACTCGACCAGATGGGCCACGGCGAAGGCATTGGCATGGGGCGACAGCTGATCGGCCATCCAGATACCGGGCTGGGCGGCGACCAGGGGCAGTGGGCGCGAAAGAGAAAGCGGCGTAGAGGACACAGGAACTCCAGTCAGGAAAGCAGGGAGGCGACCGGGCGGATATCGCGCCAGTGGCTGGCTAGCCAGTCGTCGCAGGCCGCGCGCGGCGCCGGTCCGAACACCGGCTCCCAGCCGGCGGGAACGGTCATGGCCTCGGGCCAGAGGCTGCACTGACCCCGGGCATTGCGCAGGATCAGCAGCACCTGGGCGGGATCGTCGAAGGGATTGAGAGCGTCCATCGGACCTCCTGGCAATAGGGATTAACGCTGGGCGTCGGCGGCGACCCGGGGTCGCCAGAGCTGGACCAGGCCATCGAGCAGCCCGCCGCGCCACCAGAGGGCGTCGTGCCCCCCATCGATCTCGCGATAGTCGAGCACGTGGCCCTGCTCGCGCAGGCGCGGGACCAGGGCCCGGGAGGCTTCGAGGATGGCCGGCTCGCGCAGCCCGGCCTCGATGAACAGCCGCAGGGGGTGGGTGCTCCCCTGCCCGCTCGCCAGTGCCTCGAAGAGCCGTCCTGGCGCGCCGCGCTGCGGCCACCAGAAGGACCCGGACTGACTCAGGGCGCAGCCGAAGCGCTCCGGCCAATGCAGCGCGGCATAGAGCGCCGCCAGCCCGCCAAAGCTCTGCCCGGCGACCACGGTCGTGGACGACGACTGCGCATGGGGCGCCCAGTCGCGCACCTGGGGCAGCAGTTCTTCCTGCAACGCCAACCAGAATTCCGGATTGCAGGGCAACTCGCTGCCGCGCAGGGCGCGGTCGCTGTTGTCGATCAGCAGATAGACCGCCTCCGGCAGTTGCCCGGCTGCGGTGAGCTGCTGCAGTGGCGCGCCCACGGGCATCGTCTGCGCCCAGAACTGCCCATCCAGCAGGATGGCCAGCGGCCGCTCCATAGGGGTGGTATTACCAGTGGCGAAGACCCACACCGGACGGCTGTTGCCCAGCCGTGCACTCTGCCACTCGTACTGTTGCAGACTCGGCCAGGCCGCTGGCGCCAGGCTGCGGTCGGCATCGAAGGCGGCCCAGGCCGGCTGGGCAGGCGCCTCCGGCAGGTGCACGCCCGACACCGCCAGCCCGCGCCCACCCTGCCAGGCGCGTCGCGGATTGAGCCGGTCGGCCTGGGCCAGGGGAAAGACGCTGCGCCACCAGAGGCGGATGCCCTGGAGATCGGGTTGGGCTTCGCCTTCGAAGGGCGCCGGCTCCCCGCTGGGGATCAGGCAGTAGCTGCCGCGCCAGCGGCCATCCAGTTCGGTCTCCCAGGCCCAGACATCGGTGCCTGGCAGGCGCCGCAGACTCTGCGGCAGGCCCGGTTGATGATGGTCGGTGACCCCGGTGATGTTGAGCCAGACCCGCTGGGTGCCGGAGCGCCCGGCCAGCCCTTCGGGATCGCGCCAGACAAAGGTCAGGCGATAGCGTCCGTCTGCAGTGGGCTCGATCAGCGGCGTGCCACGACAGGCCACGGCTTGCCACCAGGGCTCGCTGCCCACGTCGTCCCGCTGGAAAAGTGAATCTTTCATCGCATCAAGGTACATCGTCGCAAGGATCGTCATGGCCTGCATCGCGCTGGCCGACCTGGGCCCTGCCCGGGTCGGCCTGGAACTCAGAAGTCGTAGCGCGCCCCGACCATCACGCTGCGCGAGGGGCCCTGGAAGTTGAAGGTGGAAACCGAACCTACGCGCGACCAGTATTCCTTGTCGAGGAGGTTGTTCACGTCCAGGGTCGCGGTCAGCTGCTTGGTGACCGGATAGGAGAACTTGGCATCCACCGTGGCATAGCCCGGCGCGGAGACGGTGACGCCGGAGGTCTGGTTGGTCTGGGAGAAATCGCTCATGGCGGTCACCCCGCCACCGATGCTCAGGCCGGTCAGCGGACCGCCCGCCAGGGTGTACTTGGTCCACAGCGAGGCCATGTGCTTGGGCATGGCTTCGAAAAGGGTGTTGCCATCGCCGCTGAGGTTCTGGGTATCCATGTAGGTGTAGCCGGCGAGCATTTCCCACTGCTCGGTGAGCTTGCCGCTGACCTCGATCTCGGCGCCCTTCACCCGCGTCTTGCCGGACGCTTCGGAATAGGTGGTGATGGCCACACCGTTGGCGTCGAAAGGTCGGGTAGCCCGGTTCTCATCCGTCAGCTGGAAGATCGACAGCCGCGCATTCATGTCGCCGTTGAAATAGCTGCCCTTGATACCGACCTCGTACTGGTCACCCTCGCGCGGATCGACGGCCTTGCCCTGGGCGTCCAGCTCGCTCTGCGGCTTGTACACCTTGGAATAGCTGGCATAGAGGGAATGGTAGTCGTCCAGGTCGTAGACGGTACCCAGATAGGGGGTGACGAAGCCGCTGTGCTTCTGGCTCTCCCCCGCCTCGGCCCCGCTGGCCAGGGTGGTGGTATAGGCCTCGCCCCTGTACCAGGAAACGCGGGCACCGCCGATCAGCGCCAGGCGCTCGACGGGGCGGAAGGTGACCTTGGAATAGAGGCCGAATTCGCGATCCTCGCCGCTGTAGTCGGTCTGGTAGACGCGCGCCGGCTTGGCGAAGCGGATCGGCGAATAGCTGTTCACATTGACCGTACCCAGGACGCTGTTGCCGTTCTGGTAGTCGGTATCGTAGTGCTTGTAGTCGGTCCCCACGACGAATTCGCTGACCTGCCCCAGCGCCTCGAACGGCTGGCTGTAGCTGGCGTCGAGGGAATAGGCGTCCTGCTCGAAGTCACGAGTGCTGGCGCGGAAGCTGGTGTTGCCGTTGGCCTGCACCGCCCCGCCGGTGAAGGCATAGAGGTAGTCCGCCTCCCGGTGCGAGGCCCGGGCGGCGAGGCGCCCATAGCCACCGTTATCGAATCTGTGGGTCAGCTCGAAGATGCCGTCGGTGGTCTTGCCGTCGAAGTAGTTCCAGTCCGCCCCCAGGAAACGCGACTGGCTGAAGTCCAGCAGATTGCCCTGGGCATCGGTGGGATAGCCATTGTGCGGGGTGAGGTTCTTGACCTGATGGATCAGGCCAAAGGAGATCTGGGTGGCGTCGGACAGGTCGATGTCCAGGTCGCCGTAATAGCTCTGGTCGGTGTTGGCGTTGTAGTCCACCTCGCCATTGGTGTCGGCGCGGGAGGCGACGAAGCGACCCCGGACATTCTTGCTTTCGGTGAGCGGACCGGCCAGGTCGATTTCCTGGTAGTTGGTGTCCCAAGAGCCGTAGCGCCCGGTGATATGCCCCTGGAAGTCCTCGGTGCCGCGCTTGCGCACCATGTTGACGATGCCGCCCAGTTCGCTGGTGCTGTTGAACAGCCCCGAGGGCCCGCGCATGATCTCGACCCGGTCGAAGGGCGAGAGGATGGGCACGGTGCCGAAGATGCTGGTCATGGGCGCCGGCAGGCCGTCGATGTTGTATTCGTCGTATTCGTAGCCACGCGAATAGATGGAGGAGCGCCCGCTGTCGTTGGTCAGCACCCGCAGGCCGGCGGTGGACTTGGCCAGCTCGTCCAGGGTGTTGAAGTTGCGATCCTTGATGTAGTCGCTGGTGTAGGAGGTGATCGACTGGGGGATATCGCGCAGGGCGGCCGGCGTCTTGGTGCCCACGGTCGCCGAATCCACGGTATAGCCGCCGGTCTGTTCCGAGGGTGCCATGTCGTAGAGGCGATTGCCTTCGATGGTCAGGGTGTCCAGTTCCGTGGCGTTCTGCTCGGCCACCGTGGCGGCCAGGGCCGTCAGCGGAAAGGGAATCAGCGCGCCGATCAGAAGCAGCTGACGGAGAGCCCCGCGGCGAAGGCGGACGGGCTGGCAGAGGGTTCCTTGGGTGTTCATGGTGATCCTTGTGACCGTGGCGTTGCAGCCGACGCCGTGCACTGGAAGGCTGCTGTTCGCGTCGTCGCGCGAGGGCCAGCACTTTAAATGATAAAAACTCTCATTATCAAATGTTACGTTAAGCAATAGCTGTTCGCATTGCCAACGCCAGGCAGCCGTGATCCACGCCCAGGGGCCAGGACGGCATCAGGAAAAGGTGCGGAAAAGCGGTATCGACCGGACCGGGAGGGTCCAGTCACAGGAGCAGGCCAGGCGTGAGCAGGCCGGAGGGAGAAGCCCGGCGGTCGTTAGAGACCGGAAACCGCCGGCGTCTTGGCCGCTACCTGGCCAATCACTGGACTGGGCAGCCGGCAGACGATTTCGCCGATGGCGTTCATCCGCGCCAGGCCACCGTCACCCTTGCAGGCGTGGTAATCGGCGAGGTGCTCGGAGGGTGAGTTGCGCAGGCCCTGATCGAGCGCCACCACCAGGGCGATGACCCCCAGGCCCAGGGCGACGATTTCGAACGTGCTGCGGGCACGATACCAGTGGATCGGTCGCGAAGGGCTCATGGCGGCTCCGGAGGGTGGACGAATGATGGCGAAGTGGCTCCTACTCTAATCGTCCTGGCCCGGATGTAAACAGCCGTTGCTCGCCTGGACGACAGCTGTCGTCGGCTCGTCAACGGCCGCCGGTTGGCAGCCCGTCACTGCGCCACCCTGACCTTCCGCCCCGGGATCCCGGAGCACGCTAGCCAGCAGGCTTCGTCATCCGCCTGAGCCACCGGTAACCGTGGCCGCCCTACCCTGCGCCCAGCGGCCACGAGCAACGCGGCGATTCGCCCACTGCCGGCCGGCAAGGGAGGCGGAGCTTAGGTCAGGGATTTTCCTTGCTGGGCGTCTTGATATAGCCGGGCACGGCGGAATCGGGGGGCGTATTGCGCCCTTCGGTGGCCGCGGCTTCATTGGCCTGGGCCCGGTCTTCCTGCGCCTTGGCCTGCTCCTTGGAGGCCCGCTCGACCTTGCCCTCGGCCGCCTTCTCCTGGGCCTTTTGGCTATGGGCCTGGGCATCCTGGGCATGGTCTTCGGAGGTCTTGTCGCACGCGGTCAGGCTTGCGGCGGTAGCCAGTACGAGGGAGCACAGCAGAGCTTTGGACATCGGGTATTCCTGAAAAAAGAGACCTTTCAGGGACCTGGAGAAGCACGGGTTGGTTTCTGCCCCGCCGCGCCGGCTTTGCGACCTGAGGTGTCCGTCGCATGGCGACCACGGAGGAACGCGCGCCGCATGCCTAGAGGTGGCGGATCTGGGATCGCCAGGTAGCGCCCCTCGCGCCTTGCCCAAAGAGCGAACCGGCCCGCCAGCCCCTGGCACGGGTGGCGGACGCCACGGACGACAGCTGATCGCCTGGCCAAGGCCGCACGTCCGCGGACGATGCGGCCAGGTCCGGTGATAAGACTAGGCTGACAGCACGTTGGCCATGGACGGTAGCGGGACGCTCGATCGGGTCCCGGCGCTGATGGCCTCCTGCCTCGACACAGATAACAAAAGCAGGGAACCAGCATGACGATTCTTCAACGCGTGGTCGGCGGCATCGCACTTCTGGTGCTCTTGCTGCTGGGCATCGTCGCCGTGAGCTTCAACAGCACCCAGTCCATCCATGAGCGGCTGACGGTCATCACCGAGCAATCCGCGCCGCTCGGCCAGGCCGTTGGCGAGATCAATGTGCAGTTGCTGGGGGCCAACCAGACCCTGCTCGGCCTGCTGGCCGAGACCGACGCCGCGGCGATCGCCACCCGCGAACAGCAATTCCAGCAGCAGTTCGCCGACTACCTGCAGCTGCACCAGCGCCTGCCGGCGCTGTTGCACGCCCATGACCAGCTGACCCAGGCGCTCGATCAGGAGCAGAAGCTGGGCAATGCCTATGGCGACCAGGCGAAGACCCTCATCGACAGCTACCGCCAGCTGGTCGCCATCCGCCGCGAAACCCGCACCCTGCAGGGCTATGCCACGCCGGAGGCCAATCGGCTGTCCAGCTATCTGCAGGCCTACAGCGCGCAACAGAAGGCCGAAGGCGCCACCGCAGCCGTCCGCGCCGCCCAGATGCTGCTGATCGAAACGGACAAGACCTATGCCGCCTTCGCCGCCCAGGCGGCACGCCTGGATCTGCCAGGACTGGATGTAGTGCTCAACCAGCAGCAGGATGTCATCACCGATCGCCTGCGCGCCCTGGCCGCCATCGACGAGCGCAGCGCGCGCATCGTCGGGGTAATGGTCACCCGCCTCCTGCACGAGATGACCGCGCCCGATGGCCTGCGCCAGGCCTATCAGCGGCAGGCCGCGGCCGAAGGCCAGTTCGACGCCCAGCGCCAGCGCACCGGCACCGCCCTGCAGGCGACCCTGGACGCCCTGCGTACCCTCAGCGCCGGCGCCGTGGCCGTGGCCCAGCAGGCCAAGAGCGATACCGACGCTACCGTGGCCACCAGCCGCCAGGTGCTCGCCATCGTCGCCCTGCTGGCGATCGGCGCGGCCCTGATCATCGGCTTCTGGGTCGCGCGTGGCCTGCGGCGCCCGCTGCTGGCCTTCCGCGAGTCGCTGCGCCAGGTCACGGCCGGCGATCTGCGGGTCCAGTTCGATGTGCGCCGCAAGGATGAATTCAGCGAACTGGGCGGCTATCTCAACGAACTGATCCGCTCGCTGCAGACCACGGTGCAGACCCTCACCCAGTCGGCCGACGACCTCCGGGGTACCGCCCAGGCCAATGCCGACATCAGTGCCAGCACCACCCGCGCCGTGGAAGAGCAGACCGAGCGTCTGGGCTCCGCCGCCTCGGCGATGACGCAGATGGAAAGCACCGTGGCCGAGGTGGCCCAGCGCGCCCTCGACACCAAGGATGCCGTCGACCACACCTTCGCGCTGAGCACCACGACCGGCACCACCGTCGCCGAGACCATCGACAGCATCCAGCGCCAGGCGCGGCAGATCCAGGTCGCCGCCCAGGCCACCGATGAGCTGCAGGGCTATGGCCAGAGCATCGACGGCATCGTCGATGCCATCCGCAACATCGCCGAGCAGACCAACCTGCTGGCCCTCAACGCCGCCATCGAGGCGGCTCGTGCCGGTGAGCAGGGGCGCGGTTTCGCCGTGGTCGCCGACGAGGTGCGTTCCCTCGCCAGTCGTACCCAGGCCTCCACCACCGAAATCCAGCAGCAGATCGAACAGATGCAGCAGAAGATCCATTCGGTGGTGGAAATCATGGGGGTGAGTCGTGCCCAGTCCGGCGAGTGCGTGCAACTGGCCTCTTCCGCCCGGGAAGCCCTGCAGAGCATGAGCCAGGCGGTCGGTACCATCCGCGAGATGAACACCCAGATCGCCGCCACCGAAGAACAGAGCGCCACCGTCCAGGAGACCAGTCGCATGATGGTGCAGATCAACGACGCCGCGCTCCGCGCCGCGGAAGGCGCCGACAGCGCCGCCCGCAGCAGCGAGGACCTTTCGCTCATGGCCAGCCGGCAGCGCGAGCTGCTGCAACGCTTCAGTGTCTGATCGGGGACCGACTCATGTTCAAGCCCAAGCTTCGTCTTCTCGCCGGTCTCGTCCTGGCCGCCACCTGGGTCAACCTGGCCCAGGCCAACGCGCCGCTCATCGGTGTCCTGACCTCCAAGCGCGACAACTTCCGCACCCTGCTGATCAACAACGTCGAGGAGCGCGCCCATACCCTGGACGCGGACCTCTTCCTGGAAAACGCCAACAGTGACAGCGCCCTGCAGCTGCGCCAGTACCGCAACCTGATCGCCGCCCACGTCGATGCGGTCATCGTCAATCTGATCGACGACAGCAACACCCAGGAGATGCTGGCGCTGGCGATGAGCAGCAAGGTGCCGCTGGTGTTCATCAACTACCGCCCCAGCGTCTCTCCCCTGCCCGCCTATGCCGGCTTCGTCGGCTCCGACGAGGTGGAGGCCGCGACGATGCAGATGGAGGAGCTGGCCCGCCGCGCCGGTTACAAGGGCAAGGTGGCGATCCTCATGGGCGAACCGGGCCACCCGGCGACCAAGCTGCGCACCGAGAGCGTCGAGAAGGTAGTGGCCAAGTATCCCGACATGCAGGTCGTGGTGAAGGCCTCGGCCAACTGGCAGCGCAGCGAGGCGACCGAACGCGTCCTGCAGTGGGTCGACAAGGGCGTGGCCTTCGACATCGTCGCCGCCAACAACGATGAGATGGCCATCGGTGCCATCCGTGGCCTGGAAAAGGCTGGCAAGCCGCTGACGAAGTATCTGGTGGGCGGCATCGACGGTACGCCCGACGGCTTTCAAGAGATGCGCGAGGGCAAGTTGGCGGTCAGCGTGCTGCAGGATGCCAAGGGCCAGGGTCAGGGCGCGGTGGACATGGCCTTGCGCCTGGCCAATGGCTCCACCAGCAGCAATCTCACCCGGGTCCCCTTCCAGCTGATCACGCCGGACAACCTGGCGTCCTTCTAGCCCGGAAAGCAGGCGAGGCCATCCGTCTCCGGTGGCCTCGCCCGTCTTCAGTACCCAGTACCAGTTGCCCGATTCGCTCGGGCACTCGGGACGCCTATTTTCAGAAGCGCCAGCTGAGTCGCGCGTCGAGGTCCTGGTCCCTGGTCCGACCGCTCAGTTGTCCGTCATAACCCAGGCCCAGCGAGACCGTCTCGCTCAACGCCAGGTCCAGCGCCCCGCGCACCACCGCCGCGTCACGCGCGATGGGCGCCCCCACCAGCTTGAAGTCCGGGCCGCCGGCGAAGGCCGCCTCATGCTCGGGGGTGGTGTCGCCAAAGGCGTGGCGCCAGCCCAGGGTGGCACTCGGCACCAGCTTCCAGTCACCCAGCGGCTTGCTCGCCAGGTGCAGGCCGAGGGTGCTGAAGGTCACATCGGTATTCTGCCGCGGATTGTCCAGGTCCAGCGCCCCGCTACGCTCGTGGAAGCCGTCGGTCTGCAGGTGCACATGGGCCAGACTGGCGAAGGGCGAAAGATTCAGGCTCCCCGCCTCGATCCGATAGGCCAGCTCGCCGAAGGCCTGGGTGGTGCCGGCGTCGTAGTCCGGCGCCAGGCGCTGGTCGGTGCCGAGGATCGCCAGGTTGCGCCGTGCCTCCACCTGGTGCCAGCTATGGGCCAGGCCCAGCTTGAGGCTGAGGGCATCCCACTGTTGGCCTGCATAGAGGCCCAGGTGGTAGTCGGTGCTGTCCGCCGAGCCGGATTTGCCGCGCAGGTCGAGATCGGTGTGGCCGAAGCCCACCAGCCCGCCGACGCGCCAGCCGCCGTCCAGGGGTACGTCGCTGCCGATCAGCAGGCCGCGGCTGTGGCTGTCCAGGCTGCTGGCGTCGTGACTGCCGTCGTTGTGGCCCCAGGCGCCGAGGGCCTGGGTCCAGACCAGTCCGCGCTCGCGACTGCCGGCCAGACCCTGGATGCCGGAGCTGGACGGGAGCTCGCTCTGGGCATCGCTCAGGCGATCGCTCATGGCAGTGCGCACCAGCCGGCTGTTTTCCACCAGCACGGTCTTGGTCGAGGCGTGCAGTTCGTTGCCCAGGCTCTGGAACGTCGAGCCTGCACCCGCGGCATTGGTCGCGGCGACCTGATTCCAGAGTGCATTGCCGGCGCCGGCGCGATCCAGACCCGCAGCGGCGGCCCGGGCGTTACGGCCCTCGGCCAGGTCGGCGAAGGCCACGCCATTGCGCGCCAGACTCAGGGTCGCCTGGTTGGCGCCATAGCTCAGGGTCGGGGTCAGGAAGGCGAAGTCGGACTGGATGGGACCGAAGCGGCCGCTCAGCTCGTTGCCCGCGCTCAGCAGCTGATAGCTGCCCAGCGGCTGCCAGTAGGGGCTGGAAACCAGCGCCAGCGTGGCGCCATTGACGGTGATACCGCCCGTGGCCACCAGGCGATCGGCGCGGCCGCTGGCATCGGTCTCGACCTGGTAGACGGAGCCCTGGTCGAGGGTGGCATTGCCGTTGACGTTGAGTTGCCCCACCGAGTTGCCGGGCGCGAGGATGCCGCCCTGGGCCACGCGCAGGCTGCCGAGACTGCCATTGCCACCGAGGGTGGCACCCGAGTTGACGGTGACCGCCGAATTGCCGAGGTTGCCGTTGATGGCCAGGCGACCCTGGTCGACGCGGGTGGTGCCGGCGAAGTCGCTGTTGCCGGTCAGGCTCAGGGAGCCGACCCCGGTCTTTACCAGGCTGCCGTTGCCGTGCAGGTTGTTGGCCAGGCTGTCGTTGACCGACTGATCCAGCACCAGGGTGGCGTTGTCGGTGATGTCGCCGCTGCCAAAGGCCCGGGCATGACCGCGCAGGGTACCGCCATTGATCAGCGTGCCGCCGCTGTAGGTGTTGAAGCCGCTGAGGGTGAGTTCGCCGCTGCCGTTCTTGGTCAGGCTGCCACTGCCGCCGATGTCGTTGCGCCAGGCGTCGCGGGCGTTGAAGCCACCCTGGCTCGCATCCATGTTCACGCTGACATTGCCATTGAAGGCGCCGTAGCCGTCGGCCGCGGCCATCAGATTGAGCCGGCCGTAGCCGTTGGATTCGTCGATGACCGCATAGCCCGAAGACAGCTCGGTGCTGGCCAGGATGTCGCGGCGCTGACTGGCGGTGAGATACGGAAAGCGCGTTTCCAGCAAGACCTCGGCGTTGACCGGCACCACCGGCGCCAGGTTGGTCGGGCCGACGGGGGCGAAGCCATAGGTCAGGCGGGCGGTGTACAGCGCCTTGTCCTGGGCGTGCTGGGACTGCTGGTCGGTGGCCGGATCGATCCTGTCCACGCAGTTGTTGATGTCGCCGCCACATTGCTGGGCGAAGTAGGCCTGGGCCTGGGCGAAGGCATCGCTGCGCAGCTGGGCGTTGTTGACCAGGTTGTCGATGGCGAAATAGGTGGCGGTGATGCGCCCGCCGATCACGTCCAGCGGCGAGTGCATGCCGGCGACGATGCGGTTGTTGCCCAGTTCCGAGGCGCGGAACAGTTCCTCGCCCAGGCGCTGGGGCACGGCATAGCCGAAGCCGATCCCGGCGAGATAGGCGGCGTTGGTGTGGCCGCTGGGAAAGCCGCCGTCGCTCTGCGGCGTGGTGCTGAGGGCCGGGCGCAACGACAGCGGCACGATGTCCACGCCCGCCTGGCGCCAGGGCCGCGGATACTGGTAGGCGTTCTTGGCCGGGGTGGTGGAGGCATCGTTGCGGATCGCCTGGACCAGCTGCACCACCTTGCCCAGCTGCGAATTGGCATCGCCGGCACCGTTGCCGTTGTCGTTGTACTTGGTGGTCTGGGTGGAGGCGTCGAACACCGGGATGGTGGTGAAGGCGCCGGAGCCGGCCAGGTAGCCATTGGCCAGGGAGCCCAGGCCGCTGATCAGGCTGTAGCTCTGGTCGCGGCGGTCATCGTAGTAGGCCGCCATCTCCTGGGCCTGAGTACGGGTCTTCGCGAGGTCGACCACGTACTGGATATTGCGCTGCAGGATGGGCGCCCCGAAGGCGGTGGGCGTACCGGTGTTCCAGCTGGCGCCGGGCGTCCAGAGCTTGTTGTAGCCGGATAGCAGATCGACGCCATTGATGGCGTTGTTGCCCGAACGGCTGGCTGCCTGCACCGAAAGTGCCAACAGCGACGCCGCGAATGCGATCGTCAACACCGCGGGTTTGTTACCTGAACGTTTCACCAGCGCTTCCCCTTGGGCCTGTGGATACAACTTGTTACAAGCTGTCTTGGGGCGGCGAGCCTAGAGCGGTGATGTGACGGTGTGGCGGCGGTTCGAAGGCAGTTTTACGACATCTTATGAAGCCCAGCACCACGACTCGCAGGCCGCAGCGGCAACGGTGCTTCGTATGTGGTGAGCGGGTCCTAACCGAGGCGCAACCTGTCCAGATCGCACCAGAGGTGCAGCTTGGTGAACCAGGTATCTCCCACGGCGACCGCCAGCGGCTCTCTGCCGAAGACGCTGAAGCCTGCCTGCTCGTACAGCGCCAGAGCGGCCTGATTGCCCTCGGTGACCGTGAGTTGGACGACCCTCAGGTTGGGCCAGGTCGCTACCTGGGCCAGCAATTCGCCGAGCAGACCTTTCGCCAGGCCCAGCCGCCGGTGCCGATCGGGCACGTACAGGCCGAACAGGGTCGCCTTGTGCCGAGCCTTTTCCCGCGTCTCGCGGCTCAGCCCCACCACGCCCAGCAGCTCCGCGCCCTGGGTCGCGCCCCAGACCCGCTCCCCTGCTCCGTCACCCTCCTGCAGACGACGCTCCCACCACCCGAGCGGCAGCCCGGCCCGCTCTGCAGGACTGGAGGTGAAGGCTTCCGGATGCCTGGCATAGGCGTCCAGCATCAACTGGCGATAGGCGGGAGCCCAGGTCGGGCCCAGACGCTGGATGTTCATTGCCAACCTCCCTTTCAATCGACAATCCGCTTACCGAAGCCAGGGCGGATGCACTGGACGAGCCTGTCGCGTCCGCTCAGAAATCGTCGTAGCAGACCTTCCAGAACAGGTCGATGCTGCCGTCGTCACGGTGGGCCACGATCAGCCCCTCGGTCTCCTCGAAGGCCTCGAGCAACAGCGCCCAGTCTTCGCTGCTGGCCTCCAGGCGCTCCACATGGACGTGCCTGTCGAGGACCCCGCGGGCGTTGTTGACCAGCCGCGAGACCCTCATCGTCAGACGGTCATAGGAAGTCAGCTGAGACGACTGGCTGTATGCCATGGGCGCAGCCTCCATAACTGTTTTTTTATACAGTATTTCCTGATTCGGGTAACTGGCAAGTTGCTGTCCGCTCCGGTCCACCAGCGAACAGTCCACGCCCTTGTCCCGGACCCTACCCGGCTTGTATCCGGCTGACCAGGCGGATACCCGAGCTCCCCTCGGCAGGCCAGGCGCCGTCCATCCATAAATTGGCACCAACCATCCCCAGGAAAGATGTGACATGGATCACTTTTTCGCCGTTATGGTCAGACTTACCCGCTATGTCCAGGTCGCCCCTGGCGGGCACTCGCACCTGCCTTCGCCTCGGCGATTAACCGACGGCCCTGAAGGCTACGTCCAGGGTGGCAGGTATTCAGCGTCCGTCCGCGGGCGAAAAACTATCGCGATAACAATTACCGCATGTCCGCCGGAGACTCGTCCTCGCCGGCCTCTATCCAGGTAGTCCTCATGCAGCACAATGGCTGGAATTTCCTCAGCAACATCAGCGTCCGGGCCAAGCTGGCGCTTGGCTTCTCCCTGCTCATCGGCATGATCCTGCTGGTGGCCTACACCGGCTGGCAAGCCACGGACGCCCTGCGCGATCGCAGCGAACGAATCGGCGACATCTCCGGCTACAGCACTCTGGCGCGCGACATGCGCATCGAGCGCCTCGTCTATATCGTCAAGGCCGACGATGCCCAGGCGGCAAAATGGCTGGCCGCACTGGACAAGATCGAAGCTCAGTTGCAGAGCATCGTCCCCAACTTCAACTCGAAGGCCAACGAAGCCCTGCTGAGCGAAGCCCAGGGCGCACTCAAGCGCTATCGGGACTTCTACACCCAGGTCGTGACCGCCACGCGGGAGCGTGCGGCGATCCAGCAGGCGGCGACCGCCACGGCGGAAGCGGCCAACACCTATGTGTTGGCCTTGGCCACGGCGGCCAACGCCCCGGATGGGCGAGTCGAAGACCGCCAGCAGGTGGCGGCCCTCTTCATCGACCTGCAGCAGATGCGCATTGCCCTGCGCAGCTATGCCACCACGCCTACCAAGGAAAGCGAGGCCGCGGCCCAGGGTGCCCTGGACGGTATCCAGGCAAAGGTCAAACGACTCGCCACGACCAGCGCCTTGCCGACCGAGACGCTGCAGACGCTTGGCAAGGAACTCGCCGGCTACCAGCAGCGCCTGCAACAGCTGATCACCGCCCAGGTCCAGGTGGATCAGGGCCAGGCCGGAATCACCACCACCATCACCACGCTGCTGTCGGTGGCCGACAAGCTGACCGCGATCCAGAAGGAATTCCAGCTGGCGGATGTGAGCGGTGCACGTCAGCTGTTGCTGGTATGGCTGGCCATCGCCATCGCCCTGGGCCTGCTGGGCGCCTGGCTGATCACCCGCTCCATCGTCCGCCCCCTGAAGGACACCGTTCTGCTGGCCCAGACGGTCGCTAACGGCGACTTCACCCATCAGCTGGAGGTGACCCGCAAGGATGAACTGGGCGCGCTGCAGCTCAGCATGCTGCAGATGACCACGAACCTGCGTGGACTCATTGGCGAGATGAAGGACGGCGTCGTCCAGGTCGCCAGTGCCGCCGAGCAGCTGTCGGCGGTGACCGAGCAGACCAGCGCCGGCGTGCAGGCGCAAAAGATCGAGACCGATCAGATCGCCACCGCGATGCAGGAGATGACGGCGACCACCCACGAGGTGGCGCGCAATGCCGGGGCAGCCGCCCGCTCGGCACAGGAGGCCAGTCAGCAGGCCCAGCAGGGCGACCAGGCGGTCGACAAGGCCGTCGCCCAGATCGAACTGCTGGCGCAGGAAATGGCATCCACCAAGGCGGCCATGGCCACCCTGCGCGGCCATGCCGACAGCATCGGCGGCGTGCTCGACGTGATCAAGGCCGTCTCCGAGCAGACCAATCTGCTGGCGCTCAATGCCGCCATCGAAGCCGCTCGGGCCGGCGAGGCGGGCCGCGGCTTCGCGGTGGTCGCCGACGAGGTCCGCGGCCTGGCCCAGCGCACCCGCTCCTCGACCGACGAGATCGCCCAGCTCATCACCGGCCTGCATCAGAGCACCGATCGCATGGCGGCCGTGCTCGACCACAACGTGCAGTTGACCGACAGCAGCGTCGGCCTGTCGCGCGAGGCGGGCGAGATGCTCAAGCGCATCACCCGCTCGGTCAAGGACATCGAATCGATGAACGATCAGATCGCCTGCGCTGCGGAACAGCAAGGTGCGGCGGGCGAAGAGATCAGTCGCAACGTCACCAATGTCCGCGACATTTCCGACCAGACCGCGGCCGCCAGCGAAGAGACGGCCTCCTCGAGCATGGAGCTGGCCCACATCGGCGTACGCCTGCAGGAGATGACCACCCGCTTCAAGGTCTGAAAAACGCCCAGCCCCCTGCCACAGCGGCCTGTGGCAGGGGCTCGGACCGTCAGGTTCTCCAACTCAACCACTGGTCATCTGGGACGAATCTCCAAACGAGAAGGCGGTCACAGAATGCCATCATATTGCCATTACACGTCTATCTTCGGACGTCGTTATCCACCCTGTCAGCCCGGGCTTGCCATGAAAACCTCCCCAGAGCTGGGTCGGCTCGTCGATCAAACGCTTGCCCAGCCGGTCGGGCCCTTTGCCTTCGCCCCGGTGCTGGAGCGCCTGTTTCAGCTGGACATCCATAAGCAGCGCACGCGTCACCTCACGCGCTGCCTGCTCATCGGCACCCTGAGCTACAACAGCTTTCTGATCTGGTGGTGGCTGCTGCTGCAAGACGCCCTGCCCTGGGCGGCCGCCCAGATGCTGGGGATCGCCACACCCTTCGCGCTGTTGGTCGTGGTGCTGCTGCGCGGGGTACCGACGCGCTGGCGCGAAACCCTGGCCTCGCTGCCGTTCTATGTCGGCCTGCTGGTGGTCTACAACCTGGTGATCAATGGCCCGTCGGGCAGGGAGATGAACCAGACGCTGTTCATCTTTACCTGGCCGCTGATGCTGGCCTTCGTCAACACCTGCATGAAGAGTCCGCTGCTGCCGGCCCTGCTGTTCAATGGCTTCGCCCTGTCGGTGATCGCCCTGGCCGTCCATGAAGCGCCGGTGTCACCGATCGTGGGTGGGCTGATGATGACCAACGCCATCGTCATGGCCTTCTTTTCCCTGTTGGCCAGCTACTGGCTGAACGTCGAAGGGCGCCGCTCCTATCTCTACAAGCTGCGTGAAGAAGTCCGCCTGGCGTCACTCAATTCGGCCAACCAGGATCTGCAGATCCTCTCGGAAACGGATTCCCTCACCGGCCTCGCCAATCGGCGTCAGCTCCATCTGCTGCTGGAGGCCTTCTGGCAGCGGCGCCTGGCCGGCGAACAGGGGGCCGTACTGCTGATCGACGTGGATCACTTCAAGCGCTACAACGACTACTACGGCCACCTTGCCGGGGATGATTGCCTGCGCACCGTGGCCAAGGCCCTGGCGGTCGGGTTGGGCCCGGGTGACCGGGTCGGTCGCTATGGCGGCGAGGAATTCGTCGTGCTGCTGGAGCGGATCGGTCCGGCCGCCGCGCTGGACGTGGCCGAGACCATCCTGCAACGCGTTCGCGACCTGCGGATCCCGCACCAGGGCCGCCAGGATGACAAGACCCAGGTCACCGTCAGCATCGGCATCGCCCGCAGCGGTCTTGCCGGCCTGAGCACCGCGGAGGACCTGCTCGACTGTGCGGATCGCGCCCTCTACCGCGCCAAGCGCGATGGTCGTGACCGGGTCTTCGAGGGCGGCATCGATGCCATCCTCGGCGCGCCCCTGGACCATGCCGAGCTGCTCACGCCGGAAGATGTCCGCAAGGGGCTGGTGGGCAACGAATTCCTGCTGCACTACCAGCCCATCTACCGCGTCGAGCCCAGGCAGGTGACGGGTTACGAGGCGTTGCTGCGCTGGCAGCACCCAACCCTGGGCCTGGTCTCGCCCGAGGTGTTCATCCCGCTGGCCGAACAGGGCAACTTCATCATCGCCCTGGGCGAATGGGTGGTGAAGGAGGCCTGTCTCGCGGCCAGTCAGTGGCCCCCGCACCTGAGCGTCTCCATCAATCTCTCGCCGCTGCAATTCGCCGATCCCATGCTGCACGAGCGGGTGTCCGCGGCCCTCAGACTCTCGCGCCTGGCGCCGAATCGTCTGGTGCTGGAAGTCACCGAAGGGGTGGAACTGGTCATAGATACCCGGACCCGCCAGTCCTTCGCCCTCCTCCAGTTGCTGGGCATCCGCATGGCCCTGGATGACTTCGGCAGCGGCTTCGCCGGCCTGGGCCCCATCCTCGAACTGCCCTTCCAGTTGATCAAGATCGATCGGCGGATCCTGGCGATCCAGGATGAGGAACAGCGGGGCGAGGTCCTGAGCTCCCTGTTGCTGCTGGGCAAGGCCATGAAGCTGGAGGTGCTCTGCGAAGGCGTGGAAACCCCGGAACAACTGGCGCTGCTGCAGCAAATGGGGGTCCGGCTCGCCCAGGGCTATCTGCTGGGCAGGCCGGCGGCCGCGCCGAGCGGTCAGCAATTGCAGCTGATGGCGTCCCTGGAAGCCTGAGGCCTGGCCGCTGGCCGCCCATGACGGCAGCCTGCAGAGCGGCCACCGGCCCGTTTAGAAGATCGCCAGGCTATCCAGGACCGCCGTATAGAGCGCGGTCCCGTAGGTGACCACGCCGAGCGGCACCCCCACGGCGGCGCCCAGGATCAGGGCGCAGACCAGCAGCGCCACCAGCGGTATCCCGAACACGGGCTGCACCAGAAAGTGGCCAGGGTCGGTCTGCCCGGCCGCCTTGGCCTTGGACGCCGCTGCCGGGTTGCCGACGTCGGAATGGGAGCGCGTGGCGGGCGCAGGCTGCTCACGCCCGGGCCTGGCCTTGCCTTCCATCTCGATCAGGTTGGCGATATCGGCGAGGGTGCCGCTGTTGCGGGTGATCTGCTCATGAGCAGCGCGGAGGGAATCGGGCTTGGCCGTGCGGCCTGCACCGCGAGGAGGTCTTCGTGAGGCGGTCATAGTGCAAGAAACGGCGGAGAAGGCGCTTAGAATGACACAGACTGAGGTTAGGGTTGTTAACCTTAATCGCGTGCATGGCTAATTGCCACCACCTCTTTCCTGCAGCAAGCCCTGGGTGCGCCATGAGTGCCCAACGGCCCTGGTTCCGGCAAGTCAGAGGCGGCCTGGGTACGAATCTGCCTGAGCGCCTTTCGACAGACCGACAACTCGCCTCAGGAGGACCTCAGGGTGCTGACTTCGCCGGTACCTGCTTGAGCAGCGGAACGCTGATTTCTTCTTCGGCCTCGAGCGCGGCCAGCGCCAGGTGAATGGCTTCGAGCCGCTCCTGTGCCGAGTAGTCTTCCCCATCGTCAGGCAGATCCAACTGTGGTTCAGCGCCGCCAAGGGACGGCCATTCTCGGGCTTCAGCGTGGTCCTCGGCGAGATGGTGAGCCAGGGTTTCCAGCGAGGGAACGGGCGGCGGCTTACCCCCTTCAGCCGCCTGGGCGGCCTCGCTCGGGTCCGGCCTACCCATGCGCTCGGGCGCAGCGCCCTGCTGGAGGTACAGCGCCACCGCTGTCCCCTCGCCCTGACCCTTAGCGGTCAACGCCGCCTGGGTGCGCGTCAGTTCGAGGGTGGGCACTATCCCGGCCTGGTACAGGGCCAACAGCTCGGCATCGACATAGCCCAGCAAGAGGTAATTCGTTGACGTTTCACTGCCATCTGCCCGCATCTCAGTGCTTCCTGAACCGGTTGAAGAATCGCGCCCCTGGATCGCGCAGTCGAATGCCGCAACCGACATTCTGCCGGCAATGCCGATTGCGCGACAGGAAGGGTCGCTCACGCGAGGAGAGCAATGCGCTTTCAAGGCAGCCAGGACGCAGCAAATCCGCTCGCGGAGACCGCGCTCAGCAGGCCGAGCAGCGGAGTCTTCCGACGCCCTCACCAGCCTTGCCGTGCTGAGGGAGGGCTGCAAGAACAAAGGCAACCGGAATGCTTGGCCGCAGCCGGCCAGGTCTATCGCTGCACGGCGATGCACTTGATCTCCGCGAGGAGTCCGGCATGGGCCAGTTCGGCGACGCCGATGCAGGTCCAGGCGCACGTCCCCCTGGGAAAAAGCGCATCCTTCACGCGCCTGAACACTGGCATGTGCCTGGGCAGGTCGACGTGGAACGTCGTCAGCTCGACCACGTCCTGGAAGGTGCAGCCACCCGCGGCCAGGACAGTGCGAAGATTTTCCCAGGCTGCCCGGAATTGCTGCTCGGGGTCCTCGATCACCTCCAGGTCCGGCGTGCGGCCCACCTGCCCTGCGCAATAGAGCGTCTTGCCGACCTTCACGGCGGGGACATAACCCGCACGCTCCACGAGCAGGCTCATGCTGTCAGGGATGATCAACTGGCGGTCTGTCATCGTCTTCGCGCTCACGGCCATAGCCACAGAAAGCACAGGCTAACAACAGCCGCGGTCCGCGGCCTAGCCCCGGCCTTTCCTGGGCTGCCTCGAGCGTCTGTCCTTTCGGGCGCCGTCCCAACCCCCTGGAGTGACGGTCAGGGTCACTCATCCCGCAGACGACTGTCGCTTTCGGCGGAAGCCCGCACCGACCGCCCGGATTCAAGCCCTCACAGCGAAAATCGGCTGAAACACGCGTTCTAGACAGCTTTTTTCTCAAGTTACCGCGACCCTTGCCGTTACGTTTCTCACACTCCTCAACCGGTACATGGATATGACCCTTCGCGCGTTCAACATCGCCACCCGCAGCCTGCTGTGCTTCGGCCTCCTCGCCTTGCTGGTAGCCGGGCTGGGTATTTTCGGCATCACCCAGATGTCTCAGATCAGGGACCAGAGTCTGGTGATCGAAACGAGCAGCATCCCGGGGATCGTGGAAGCCGATAACCTGGCCCTGCAACTGGCCCGGACCCGCATCGAGGTGCTGCGCCTGCTGGCCATACCTGATGCCGCTACCGTCGCCAACACGCGCAAGAAGATCGAGAGCATCAGTGGCGAGGTCGCCGACGCCTTCGGCCGCTATGCCGGCATGGTCAGCTCCGACCGTGAGCGCCAGGCCTTCGAGACCCTGCGCCAGGTCCACCGGGACTACCTCAACAATGTCAACAAATTGGCCGATCTGGTCGCCGCCGGCAAGGTGGAAGAAGGCCGGGCCCTGGTGCAGGCGGCCATGGCCCAACTGGGCGCCAAGATGAACGAGAGTACCGAGGCCCTGCGCAAGGTGAACCAGGAGGACGTCAAGGCGGCCACCGAGGACGCGGGCATCACCTATAGCCACTCCAAGACGATCACCTGGCTGTCCATCGGCCTCGCGCTGGGCCTGACCCTCCTGCTGGCCTGGCGCATGACGGTCAGCCTGACCTACCCCATAGCCACCGCGGTGGCCGCGGCCAGGGTCATTGCCAGCGGCGACCTGACTCAGACCCTGGACGCCCGTGGTCACGATGAGGCTGCCCAACTGCTGCAGGCCATGCAGCAGATGCAGACCAATCTGCGCGATACCCTGGGCCATCTCGGCCAGTCGGCCACCCAGCTGGCTTCCGCCGCCGAGGAAATGACCGCCGTCATGCAGGAGAGCGCCAACCGCCTGCAGCAGCAGAACAGCGAGATCGAGATGGCCGCCACCGCGGTGACCGAGATGAGCCAGGCGGTCGAGGAAGTGGCCGGCAACGCCACCTCTACCTCCACCGATTCGCGCCAGGCCGCGGCCAGCGCGCGTGACGGCCAGCAGCAGCTGGGCAATACCCTGGTTGCGATCGAGACCCTGACCGACAACGTGATGAGCGCCAGCGATCGCGCTCGCGAGCTGGCCGAACAGACCCGCAATATCAGCCAGGTCCTCGACGTCATCCGCTCGGTGGCCGAGCAGACCAACTTGCTGGCGCTCAATGCGGCCATCGAGGCCGCGCGGGCAGGCGATGCCGGTCGCGGCTTCGCGGTGGTGGCGGACGAGGTCCGGGGCCTGGCCCAGCGTACTGGGGACAGCACGCGCGAAATCGAGAAGATGATCGGCAGCATCCAGCACGGTACCGGCCAGACCGTGAATGCCTTGCTGACCAGTGCCGACCAGGCGCGCCAGACCCGCGAACAAGCGCAGGCCGCCAGTGGCGCCCTGGAGACCATCGCCCAGTCGGTGTCGGGTATCGATGAGCGAAATTTGGTGATCGCCAGTGCCGCGGAAGAACAGGCGCAGGTGGCCCGCGAGGTCGACCGCAATCTGGTACGGATCCGCGATCTGTCGGTCCAGACGGCGACCGGCGCGGAACAGACCCGCGCCGCGAGCCAGCAGCTGTCTGAACTAGCGGTTGAGCTGAATGGGCAGATTCGGCGATTCCGCGTGTAGATGTCGCCGACCCTCCAGATACCACCTCCCCTCCCGGCTCCTGTCGGCAACCGGCCGGCAGGCTGACGCAGGGTTGCGACCCGTCGAGTACGACCCGATCCGGGTGATACTCGGCGGGCTCCGAGCGGTACAAAGCGAGCGCTAGGACGGAGTAACCACGACGTCGTTCGAGTGAGAGGACGGCGTCGCCGTAATCGGCGGACCGCGCCAACCTGACTCCTGGACCTCTAGCCCTGCGGAACGCAGCGTCAAGGACCTCGGGGCCATCTAGACGGCCTGCGTAACGTCCTAACTCCTCCCGGCCTGGCCGTCGCACGGTGAAATATCTATCTACCTGATATTGAAATTAGACCAAGGTCTAATTCAGACGAACGGTCATTCATCTCTGTAAACAAATGTGTCCTTTTGCCATCCTAGAAAAGGCAGAGGGCCTTTGTAGAGCCTTTCAAACGCAGCGGAGCCTGTTGTATCGCTTACCTGCGTGCCTACACCGCCTTGCCCTCCTCCACTACCGACAGCCTTACGCGGAATTGGGAGTTTCGGATGTCAAGCCGTTCATTCGCTGATCCAAGGCACTCTGGCAATGCGCTCTTTGTCTCCGTGACGGCGAGGCAGCGGCCATGATCGAAACCATTTCCCAGGCACTCGCCCCCATTATCTTCGTCACCGCCCTGGGCTGGTGCGCCGGCCGCTGGGGCATCCTGCAACAGACGGCGAGCAAGCCTCTCGCCACCTTCGTGGTCACCTTCGCCCTGCCTATTGCGCTGCTGCTCGCCGCCGCCAAAACCCGTCCCGAGCAGATTCTCAACCTGCCCTATGTGGCAACCCTGGCGTCCGGCCTGATCGGGATCTGGCTGCTGGGTCTGCTGCTCGGTCGTTACCGGGGCGGGCACACCTGGCGCGAAGCGACCATGCGCGCCATCACGGTGTCCTTTCCCAATATGGCCTACTGCGGGCCGCCCGTCCTGATCGCTGCCGTCGGCCCCTCCGCCGTGCTGGCGGTGATCGTCGGCAACCTGATCTACACCCTGCTGGTGCTCCCGCTGTCGCTGGTGCTGTTGAGCGGCGGCGGCGCGCGCCAGGCGCTCGGCAAGGCCCTGCGTCAGCCCCTGGTACTGCTGCCCCTGCTGGGCCTCGCCTGCGCGCTGCTGGGTATCCGGCTGCCGCAGCTGCTGGTGTCGGCGACGGACGAGATCGGCCGGGCAGCCGGCGGCGTCGCCCTGTTCACCCTGGGCCTGATCCTGTCTGGCATCCGGCCGAGCCTTGATCGCGACATCGTCCTCAACCTGGGGCTGAAGAATCTGCTGCAACCGCTGGTGATGCTCGCTGTGGGCGTAGCCGTCGGCCTGCAGGGCGAGCTGCTCCAGCAGGTGTTCCTGCTCGGCGTGCTGCCTGCCGCCACGGCAGCGCCCACCCTGGCCATGGCCCATGGCGTCTACAGCGAGGACGCGGCGCGCAGCGTGTTGTTCAGCACCCTGCTGGCCATCCCGGGCATAGCGTTGGGCATCGTGCTGGCCGCCCATCTGTAGCAGGCGGCGCACCCGCATTCAGGGCCTGGCGGATGCCCTGTGTCATCCGGCAAATCCGCCCACTCCGATCACTCACCCAGGCTTCAGGAGACGGAAATGGCTATTCGATGTGTACGGCTCTGGACCGGCAGCGAGGGTGATTCGCTGTTCGAGGAAGGCCATCTGGAATTGGGCGAAGGCCTGCACGGCAAGGCGTCGGGCCTGCCGATCGCGGTCACCGAACTGTCCTTTCAGGAAACCACCGCGGGGGGCTCCTTCGCCTGGCACCAGGACCCGCAGCCCCAATTCGTCATCACCCTCACCGGCACCCTGGAATTCGAGGTGAAGTCGGGCCAGACCTTCGTGCTGCGGCCCGGCGACGTGTTGCTGGCCCAGGACGACACCGGCTCCGGGCACCGCTGGAAGCTGCTCGGCGACGAGCCCTGGCGTCGTGCCTATGTCCTCTACGAACCCGGCGCCGACCTGCGCTTCGTCCCCCATACCGCCGCCTGACCTGGAGCAACCGATCATGTCCCTGTCTTCCACGGATTCACCCGACGTCGTGCTGATCGGCGCCGGCATCATGAGCGCCACCCTGGGCACCCTGCTCAAGGAGTTGGACCCCAGCCTGAGCGTGACCCTGTTCGAGAGCCTGCACGATTGCGCCCAGGAGAGCTCCCAGGGCTGGAACAACGCCGGCACCGGCCATGCCGCCAATTGCGAGCTGAACTACACCCCGCAACGGGACGACGGCAGCGTCGACATCGCCAAGGCGCTCAAGGTGAACACCCAGTTCGACCTCTCGCGCCAGCTATGGGCCCACCTGGTCCGCAAGGGCGCCATCCCCGACCCGCAGGCCTTCATCCACGCCTGCCCGCACCTGAGTTTCGTCTGGGGCGCGGACAACGTCGCCTTCCTGCGTGAGCGCTACCGCACCATGAGCGCCCATCACTGCTATCACGGCATGGAATTCAGCGAAGACCGCATGCAGATCGCCCAGTGGGCACCGCTGATCATGGAGGGACGCAGCGCCGACGAACCGGTGGCCGCGACCCGCATGGTCACCGGGACCGACGTCGATTACGGTGCCCTCACCCACCTGCTGGTGCGCCAGCTGCGCCAGCAATCGGGCTTTGCCGTGCACTATCACCAGCGGGTGGTCGACCTGGCCCATACCGACGGCGGTCGCTGGCGGGTGACGGTGGAGGACGTCGAGCACGGCGGCCGGACGGAGGTCACCGCTCGGTTCGTCTTCATCGGCGCCGGTGGCGGTTCGCTGCCGCTGTTGCAGAAGTCCGGCATCCCCGAAGGCCATGGCTTTGGCGGCTTTCCCATCTCCGGCATCTGGCTGCGCTGCGATGTGCCGGCGCTGGCCGAACGGCACCAGGCCAAGGTCTACGGCAAGGCGCCCTCGGGGTCGCCGCCGATGTCGGTACCGCACCTGGATACCCGCATCGTCGGTGGCCAGCGCTCGTTGCTGTTCGGACCCTATGCGGGCTTTTCCACGCGCTTTCTCAAGCACGGCGCCCTGACCGATCTCTTCACCTCGCTGCGCCACGACAACATCCTGCCGCTGCTGAACGTGGCCAAGGACAATTTGGACCTGACCGAGTACCTGATCGGGCAGATCTTCCAGAGCGCCAACCAGCAGTTCGCCATGCTGCAGCAATTCTTCCCCCTGGCGCTGAAGCGCGACTGGCAGGAAGCCGTGGCCGGGCAGCGGGTGCAGACCATCAAGCCCACCGGTCAGCACGGCCTGCTGAGCAAGAAGGGTGAACTGGAATTCGGCACCGAACTGGTGAGCGCTGCGGATCGGTCCATCGCCGCGCTGCTGGGCGCCTCGCCCGGTGCCTCGACGGCGGCGGCCATCGCCCTGGAGGTGCTGGAAACCTGCTTCCCGGAGCGCCTCACCGAAGACGCCTGGCTGCCGGCGCTGCGCCGCATCCTGCCCACCTACGGCCTCGATCTGAAGACCGATGCGGCGGCCTGCCGGCAGAGTCGCGCCGAGACCGCCAAGGTCCTGGGGATCGTTGACGTCTGAGACAGGCCAGCCTCAGCCCATCCCTGCCCAGCAGCAAGGCGGCTGGGCGTTGCCAGCGTGGCGGTAGCGCAGCGCAGTAGTCAGTGTCTCCGCTACCGCTACCTTCTCGGGCATCGAGTAATGACCTGGGCAATACCCGCGGCAATGCCATCCTTTTTGTTCACCATTGGGCCTGGAGCAGGCGTGACGATATCTTGCGGCAGATCTACGGCAGCCAGGTTGAGATTCGGCACCCTGGCGGTGACCGCTTAGACATCCCTGCTTCGCGAAGACGGCCATCCTTCGCCACCTGGCCGGAGTTCAGCAGGATGTAGTCAGTCTTCGGGATGGCCTGAATCTTCACCCATGGCGTTGATGTTGGAGAAACGCTCGACCAGGAAATCAATCAGGCTGCGCACTCGAGCCGACAGATGCAGTTGTTGCGGATACACCGCATAGATATCCGCCTGCTCGGTGTAGTCTTCCAACACGACTTTAAGGCGACCGCTGCGTACATAGCGGGCCAGATCCCATTCGGAGCGCTGCAGAATCCCATACCCTTCCAGCGCCCAATTCAGGGCCACCTCGCCGTCGTTACAGCTCAGTACGCCATGGACCTTAACATTCTGGGTTCGCCCGCCATGATTGAAGTTCCAGACGCCGTAGGTCGCCTCATTCTGCCGCAGAAAGATACAGCTATGGTTCTGCAGGTCCGCGAGTCGGGTCGGGGTGCCATGCTTTTCCAGATACAGGGAAGAGGCGCATAGCAGTCGGCGATTGGCGGCGATCTTGCGTGCGTGGAAAGCCGCATCCGGGAGGTTGCCGATGCGGATGGCCAGATCGAAACCATGGGTCGCAAGATCCAGAGGGTGATCGCTGAGCTCGAGTTGCACCTTCACTTCCGGATAACGGGTATGAAAGGCCGCTAGGGCCGGGCCGATATAGCGCCGGCCAAAACCCAGGGTCGCATTGACGCGTATCAGGCCCTTGGGTGTGGCGCGGCAGCTGCTGACCAGCTGCTCCACCTCGTTGATCTGCGTGAGGATGCGTTCGGCGTGGCTGAAATACATCTCACCTTCGGCGGTCAGGCTCATGGAACGGGTGGTGCGATTGACCAGGCGAATACCCAGGCGCGCCTCCAGCGCACTCAGGCGTTTGCTCACCGCCGGCGGCGTCACGCCCAGATCACGGGCTGTCGCCGCCAGGCTGCCCTTCTCCGCGAGCAGATGGAAAAAGGCGAGATCGAGGGTCTGACTCATTGTTAACCCAGAGTTAATTAAGTAGTAATTTGTAAGCACTCACACTGTAGCGATCACTATATATACTCCTATCACCTTCTGCTGAACAGCCTGCGGCCAGCCAGGTCACGAGCCTGCTGGCGAGCCAGATCCTGTTATCGGGACAATTACGACCGAAGCAGTTTGCAGGCGTGCGTAGCGAACTAAGAACCAGGCCACCGGATCATAGGCCCGCCTATTCCGGCGAAGAAAGTCAGCGGCGAAATGTGCCTGTTATAACCAGGCCATATCCAAACCCTTGATGTTAACCGAGGAGATAGCTGCAGCCATTCCGCTCGTCCGTAAAAAGCCTGAAAGCCCAACTCGCATTAGACGAACGCATTACTGAAGATGATTGATCGCTGATCGGCTTGATTGCCTCAAGTGATGATTCAGACATCCCGCGGCCGGACAGAAAACTGTTCTCGCGATGTCTCCTGACAAAAATAACAATGCAGGATTCCATAATGAAAAAAGCGCTCGGAAAGCTATATGTACAGGTATTGCTCGCCGTAATAGCCGGCTCCCTTGTCGGTGTACTGTTTCCCGAAACGGGCGCCGCGCTGAAACCTCTGGGTGACGCCTTCATCAAGCTCATCAAGATGCTCTTGGCGCCGGTCATCTTCCTCACGGTCGTGACCGGCATCGCGGGCATGGAAAACATGAAAGAACTGGGGCGGGTCGGTTTTCGCGCCCTGATCTATTTCGAAGTGGTTTCCACCCTGGCGCTTGTCGTCGGTCTGGTGGTGGCCAATGTATTGAGCCCCGGCAGTGGAATGAATGTCGACGTCTCGACCCTGGATACCTCAAGTCTCAGCGGCTATGCCACGGCGGCCAAGCATACGTCGGCCATGGACTTCTTGATGGGCATCATTCCCCACACGATCGTCGATGCCTTCGCGAAAGGCAACGTGCTGCAGATCCTCCTCTTTTCCGTCTTGCTGGGGGTAGCCCTGGCCAATGCCGGGCCTCGGGCGAAGCTCTTCGTGGACACGCTCGACAGCCTGACGCAAGGCATGTTTCGGATCGTCAGCATGGTGATGCGCCTGGCGCCTATCGGTGCCTTCGGCGCGATCGCCTTCACCATCGGCAAATACGGATTCGGCTCGCTGTTTTCGCTGGGCAAGCTGGTGGCCTGCGTCTATCTCACCTGCGCCCTCTTCGTGATCTTCGTGCTGGGGCCGATCTGCCGCTACAGCGGCTTCAGCCTCTGGAAGTTCCTGAAGTACATCAAGGAAGAACTGTTCACCGTGCTGGGGACCTGCTCTTCCGAATCGGTGTTGCCGCAAATGATCTCGAAGATGGAAAGAGCGGGTGTATCCAAGCCGGTGGCAGGACTCGTCATCCCATCGGGCTTGACCTTCAATCCCGATGGACAGGCCATCTATTACACCATTGCCGCCATCTTTATCGCCCAGGCGACCAATACGCCTCTGACACTGACCGATCAGCTGATCGTGCTGACCGTTCTGATGTTTACCTCCAAGGGCTCCGCGGGCGTGGCCGGCGCAGGCTTCATCATCCTCACCGCGACCCTGGCCTCGCTCGACACCATCCCGGTGGCCGGCATGGTGCTGCTGCTGGGCGTGGATCGTTTCATGTCCGAGGCGCGGGGGATCACCAACACGATTGGAAATGGTGTGGGGACGATGGCCATCGCCAAATGGGTGGGCGCCTTGGACACCGCCAAGATGAATAGGGCCCTTGATGGCGAAGACCTGGAAGAACCCCGTGATGCTGCACGATCCGAGACCGCCAAATCGGCCACGTCACCGAGCGAGACTCTCGTGCAACTGCCCGATGTTACAAGTCGGGCGCTCAAACACTGATAAAGGTTCAGTTTTGTTCAGTACCTGTAGATGAAAAACACGCACTCGTTGCTCGATTCGATCTAAGAGCCAGTTTCCTGGCAGACAAAAACTCAAAGCAGGATATTGCGATGGTTAGCAAAACGCTTTACGACAAACTCTGGGATTCGCACCTGGTTAAACAGCGCGACGATGGCTCGGCGCTGCTCTATATCGACCGTCACATCATTCACGAAGTGACTTCCCCGCAAGCCTTCGAAGGACTGCGTCTGAGTGGCCGCACGCCATGGCGAGTCGATACCAACATTGCGACCCCGGACCACAACGTGCCGACTACGCCGGAACGCAAGGGCGGCATCGCCGCCATTACCGATCCGGTTTCGCGTCTGCAAGTGCAGACCCTCGACGACAACTGCGATCAGTACGGCATCACCGAATTCAAGATGAACGACGTTCGCCACGGTATCGTCCATGTCATCGCGCCGGAACAGGGCGCCACCCTGCCGGGCATGACCGTGGTCTGCGGCGATTCCCACACCGCCACCCACGGCGCCTTTGCTGCGCTGGCACACGGTATCGGTACCTCCGAGGTCGAGCATGTGCTGGCGACCCAGTGCCTGGTCGCCAAGAAGATGAAGAACATGCTGGTTTCCGTCGATGGCCAATTGCCGTTCGGCGTCACCGCCAAGGACATCATCCTCGCGGTAATCGGCAAGATCGGTACCGCCGGGGGTAACGGCCACGCCATCGAGTTCGCGGGCAGCGCCATCCGGGACCTGTCCATGGAAGGCCGCATGACCATCTGCAACATGGCCATCGAGGCCGGCGCCCGCGTCGGCCTGGTAGCGACGGACCAAAAGACCATCGCCTACGTCGAGGGTCGTCCGTTCGCCCCGAAAGGCGTGGAGTGGGAGATGGCCGTCGAAGCCTGGAAAGATATGGTGTCTGACGCCGGCGCCCATTTCGACAAGGTCGTCGAGCTCGACGCCGCGCAGATCAAGCCACAAGTCAGCTGGGGCACTTCGCCGGAAATGGTCCTGGCCGTGGACCAGAACATTCCCGATCCTGCCCAGGAGCTGGACCCGATCAAGCGCGATTCCATCGTCCGTGCCTTGAAGTACATGGGCCTGACCCCTAACCAGGCCATCACCAACATCCAGCTCGATCGCGTGTTCATTGGCTCATGCACCAATTCGCGGATCGAAGACCTGCGTGCTGCGGCCGTGATCGCCAAGGGCCGCAAGGTGGCTTCGACCATCAAGCAGGCCCTGGTCGTGCCAGGCTCGGGTCTGGTGAAAGCCCAGGCCGAAGCGGAGGGCCTGGACAAGATTTTCCTCGAAGCCGGTTTCGAGTGGCGCGAGCCAGGTTGCTCGATGTGCCTGGCAATGAACCCGGACCGCCTGGAGTCCGGCGAGCATTGCGCCTCCACCTCCAACCGCAATTTCGTCGGGCGTCAGGGAGCCGGTGGTCGTACCCACCTGGTCAGCCCAGCCATGGCCGCCGCCGCGGCGGTGAACGGTCGTTTCGTCGACGTCCGCGATCTGATCTGAAGGAGACAAGCATGAAAGCCTTTACCCAGCACACAGGACTCGTCGCCCCTCTGGACCGCGCCAACGTCGACACCGACCAGATCATTCCCAAGCAATTCCTGAAGTCGATTTACCGGACGGGTTTCGGCCCCAATCTGTTTGATGAATGGCGCTACCTGGATGAGGGACAGCCGTACCAGGACAATTCCAAGCGGCCACTGAACAGGGATTTCGTCCTTAACGCCGAGCGTTATCAGGGCAGCAGCGTCTTGCTCGCCCGGGAGAACTTCGGCTGTGGCTCCAGTCGCGAGCATGCGCCCTGGGCATTGGAGGAATACGGTTTCCGCAGCATCATCGCGCCGAGTTTCGCCGATATCTTCTTCAACAACAGCTTCAAGAACGGCCTGCTGCCGATCGTCTTGAGCGATAGCGAGGTGGACGAGCTTTTCAAGCAGGTTGAAGCCAATCCGGGCTATCGGCTGCACATCGACCTGCAGGCCCAGACCGTGACCCGCCCCGATGGCAAGGTTCTGAGCTTCGAGATCGATGGCTTCCGCAAACACTGCCTGGTCGAAGGATTGGATGATATCGGCCTGACCTTGTTGGAAGCCGATGCGATCCGAGCGTTCGAGGTCAAGCACCGTGCCCGTCAGCCCTGGTTGTTCAGAAATGCTGAAGAGCTGACACCAGCGCTTGGGTAACGGCCATGAACCTCTGATCACCCTTGTTTCAGTGACATTAGCTTCACCTTGAAATAAGCCGATATCCCCTCTCGCTCTGGTTTCAAAGACGACCTGGCGGACGACCACTCATCGCTCCGTTAAGGTCGGCTTTCAGAGAGAGAGGGGCCCCAATGGGGCCGTGGTTGCGCTGTTTGGACCCTCCTTGTGCCCATTACACCGGCGTGAAGACTGCATAAGCGGTGCCACCGCGTCGACAAGTTGATGGCATCTCGAGCAGCACCCATTCGCCCGCCTCCATATCCAACTGCGGGCCACCGTCAGGCAGATGGAGGCTGCGCGCTGCCCTCACCTCAACGCGGCCTTTCGCGTCTTCCCGCTAACGGCTGTGGGCCGCCCGACCACGTTACGCAGCACCGCCGGCGGTCAAGATCCCGTTGATGAAGCTCAGCATCGATCCGCAGCTGTGGCGAATGCTGTAGTACAAGCAGCGGATGGCTCAGGGCCCGGTGCAGCTGGCCCATTCCGTAATGGACTCGCTGGGCCGTTTGAAACCGCCCTATCGTCTGTGTTTTACCGATGGGCCTCCGCGAGTCTCTGCGCCGTCGCCGCACATTGACCGCACGTTCGATATGCAACCCAGCTTTAATATCGCGTTAAAGATAATTGCGCTCGTGCCGACATTTGATATCAAACAGACATCACATGTCCGGCCATACCACCTATCTGGAACCGCCCTATGTCCATCCTTCAGCATCTGTCCATCATGCGTGGTCTCGACGTAATCGCTTCCGCTGTCGAGCGTCCCGAGGCCGCAGCCAGGCTCGATTCGCTCACCGGGCCAGCCCCGGTGCGCAGGGTAGCTGAAGGCCTGAAGGTACTGCTGGCTCGCCAGGGGACACTCGGCGCCCAGTTGCACGAGATGCAAAGCGAGATCGAACAGCTGACCGCTCGCCTCGCCGAGCGCGAAGCCGCGGCTGACCGTTTGGCAACCCGCTTCGACCTGGTCAATCGTGCTACCAGTGAAGGCCTGTGGGATATGGAAGTGGTCGCCGGAGATCCGGTCAACCCGCGTAATGCGTTCTGGTGGTCGGATCAGTTTCGCGCCCTGCTGGGCTTTCGCAACGAGCAAGACTTCCCGAACGAGCTCGGAAGCTGGGCCAATCGGCTACACCCGGAGGACAGCAAACCGACTCTGGACGCATTCGCCCGGCACCTGAATGATCGCAGCGGCAACACCCCCTATGACATCGAATACCGGGTAGCGACCAAGAGCGGCGAATATCGCTGGTTTCGTGCGAGCGGCGAGACCCTCCGCGACGCCAAGGGTACGCCGCTGCGTGTGGCGGGCTCCCTCAGGGACATCCATGATCAGCGCCAGCGCGATGCTGAACTCGAGGTGACCCTGACGCGTTTCGAGCTTGCCCGCGAAATGCTCAACGATGGTCTCTGGGACATGGAGGTGATAGCGGGCGATCCGGTCAATCCGCAGAATCCCTTCTGGTGGTCGCCCCAGTTCCGCCGCCTGCTGGGATTCGAGACGGTCGAAGAATTTCCCGATGTTCTCGACAGCTGGGCGTCCCGCCTGCATCCCGAGGACAAGCAACGCAGCATCGAGGCCTTTGGTGCCCACCTCAACGACCGCAGTGGCAAGACGGGCTTCGATATCACCTACCGCCTGAAATTGAAGGATGGCAGCTACCGCTGGTTCCGGGCGCGGGGTCAGACCCGACGCGCCCATGACGGCACGCCAATGCGGGTGGTGGGTGCCCTGACCGATATCCATGCCACCCATGAGCAGAATGCCCTTCGCGATTCTCAGCAGGCCCAGCATCGCGAGATGGAAGAAAACCTGAAGAACGTCACCGATATCGTCAGTTCGATCCAGGGCATCGCCGCCCAGACCAACCTGCTGGCGCTCAATGCCGCGATCGAAGCGGCACGAGCCGGCGAGGCCGGACGAGGCTTTGCGGTGGTAGCCGATGAGGTTCGCAAGCTGGCGACGCGCACGTCCGAAGCGACGCAGCGGGCGGCTACCATGATCCAACAGTGACGGTGCGCACGCCCTGGCTGCCTGGCCTGAACCGCCAACTGGCGGTGCAGTCAGCTAGAGAGAGTGCTCCAGCTCATCTTTCAGGTTGGCTTATCTGAAGGCTTCGAACTGAACCTGCCCCCGCCCTGCGCGGGGGCTTTTTTTTGCCGATATGAAGCCAACCGTTCGCCACGCCAGGGCGCATGACGCCTCCCCTACCGAACACCTCTCCCCTGTGGCAGTCGAATCCGTGCCCACCGGCGTGGCGCTGACATCCGCGCCGGTTCAGACGCCCGAGGTGACGCTGCCTGTCCGGCAATCTCCAACCGTCCCTCAGGCGCCGGGCACCTTTTCGGCGACTACCGTACCGGTAGCCGTTCCACCCCAGGCGAGGGGGGCACTCTTTGAGGGTCTAGTGCGGGATACGTTTCAGCGTTGGCAGCAGCCTGGCCTTCTAGCGTACAACCCAAGGCCGGCGGCACGCCTGACTGGGCGATTGCACCTCAGGACAAGGACTCCTCTCAGCCGAAACGGCGAGCAAGAAGGTCCCCGTGTCCTTCCGCATCGGCGATTGCTGCGCTGGCTCTTTCTCCTACTCCTCCGGTCCGAAAGAAGGCGCCCCAGGCGCTAGCCTGAAAGGTCGTCTCCTGTACATCGACTGGATCAAGGTCGACGGTGAAAACGTGTACGAAGCCAAACCGCGCGATGCAGCCCTGCTCTACCCAGGCTTTGCCACCTTTCTCTTCGCACACCCATCCGGGCACCATCCCTGGACCGGGGCATGGTCCACCCGTACCTGCGGCGACGGACCGGCCAGGAAGAGATCAGCTACCCGCCGAAGCTGGAGCGCGTCTTCGGCCGGACCCTGGGTGTGCCCCTGTTCCAGGAACAGGTAATGGAGCTCGCCATCCTGGCCGCCGACTACACCCCGGGCGAAGCCGACCAGCTACGGCGCAGCATGGCCGCCTGGAAGCGCCATGGCGGGCTTGAGCCGCACCGAGAGCGGCTAACTTCGCGCATGCTCGCCAACTGCTATACCGCTGAGTACGCCGCGAACATTTTCCGGCAGATCGAGGGGTTCGGCAGTTACGGGTTCCCCGAGTCCCACGAGGCCAGCTTCGCCCTGCTCACCTACGCGAGCTGCTGGCTCAAATGCCATGAGCCGGCAGCGTTCGCCGCGGCGCTGACCAACTCCTACCCCATGGGCTTCTACAGCCCCGACCAGATACTGCAGGACGCCCGGCGGCACCGGTTGCAGACCCTGCCGGTGGACGTGACCTGCAGCGACTGGGATTGCAGCCTCGAGGCTGTCGCGGATAGCCCGCAGCCAGCGATCCGGATGGACCTGCGGATGGTGTGCGGCTTGGCCGAAAAAGCAGGACGTGCAGCAGAGCAAGCCCGCCTGCAGCGGCCATTCCGCGATGTCACTGACCTTTGCCTGCGCGCAGGCCTCGATGCCAAGGCCCGGGAGTGTCTAGCGGACGCGGGAGCCCTGAAGGGCCTGGCAAGGCACCGCTTCCAAGCCCGCTGGACAATGGCCGCAATGGAGCCGCAGCTGCCCCTCTTCGCCGAGGGCGCTGTTGTTGAGGAGGAGATCCAAGAGCTGGTCGCACCGACTGTGGGTGAGGACCTCTACTCCGACTGTTCCTCGCTAGGTACCACCTTAGGGCCCCACCCGCTCACCTTGCTGCAGCCGGAGCTGTCGGCCCGGCGGCTGATGAGTTCAAAGGAATTGGAGGAGCGACGCCATGGGCAGCCGGCGCGGATAGCTGGCCTAGTGGTCGGCCGGCAGCGGCCAGGAACTGCCAGCGGCGTGACCTTCGTGACGCTCGAGGACGAGTACGGGATGGTGAACGTTGTCGTATGGAGGACCTTGGCAGAGCGTCAGCGGAAGGAGCTGGTGGCGTCCCAGCTAATGCGTGTGGATGGCACTATTGAGACGCGAGCTGGTGTACTGCACGTGGCGGCGGGTCGGCTTGAAGACATCAGCGAGCTGCTGCAAGGATTAGATACGCGTAGTCGAGATTTTCATTAATTACATTATCCATCATGAAAAAACGCTGACAGCTAAGACACCGAAACTGTATAGATCGCAAATAGAATTTAGTTTCAACCAGCAGCGCGGTGCAAGCCAGACTCTAGCCTGCTGGTATACTCAGTAAAACACTAGAAGACAGCAAGATGTTAGCTCGGACAAACTATTTTGTAGGATGGGATGTAGGCGGTTGGAATTGCGACAACAACCCTAAGAGTCGTGATGCAATAGTTATTCTAGACAATAATCAAAACTTGGTTGGAAAACCATGGCGCGGAAATCTTCGGGAACTTATAAACGATAGCCGCGACCCTGTAACTCTTGTCAAAAACCTTTTAGAGTACTGCTGCATTTCAGTGTCGAAGTCAGATCCCTCTGCGCTGCTGGCCATCGATATCCCACTAGGGTTTTCCAAGCCGCTAATCGACCTGTTGACGCATGGTGTAACTGCTGGGCCTATTGGCACGGCCAACAGCAATCCTTACCTTCATAGGCAAACAGAATTCTTCCTATTTAAAAACGGAAAGCACCCACTCTCGCCTATCAAAGACATGATTGGAAGCCAAGCTACAAAGGGAATGCATATTCTTAATCAGTGCGGACTGGCAAGAAAAGAATGTGGCGTATGGAGTGATGAAAACTGTCTAACTGCTATTGAGACTTATCCTTCAGCATGTAAAAACTCCCAACTCATAAACACAATGATAGCCTCGTTAAAAGACAAAAATCGATCCGACTTTGCTAATATTTTCGAAGACCAGCCTGATATATTTGACGCTCTGATCTGTGCATTTGTGGCATGGCTCTATAGCTATTCACCAAAAGAATTAGCCCATCCACCCGCCTTCATCGATCCTATCGAAGGTTGGGTTTTCGCGCCACGAGATTCCTTGACGGCTTTAGAGTGAAGCATGCGAAGGGCGCGATGCTTGATCAGCTTGCAATTAGACTAGCTGATCATTCATCTCACAAACAGCGACTTGACCAACACTTTTCAAGGCAGCACCCATCGAAGGATATCACCTGGCCTGCATGCTCAAATTCTCACCAATCAAATGCCTGCTACCTATGGCTTGGGAGATTAGTGATGCCATACCACTAGATCCCGAATAATGTGAAGAAAGACTTCCGAATGCAGCTTTTTTTCGTTAGCAATGCATTGGTCTAGCGCTTTAGAAACTCTAGCCTTGTCAAGGCTGCCCGCCACTAGATAGTCGATGATAATAGACTCGAACTCTTCAGATATTCCTAGACCCGCATCGTTCAATAGAGTCTTCCATAGAAAGACCAGGTCGTCATCATTATGCTTCTCGCACTCGTCCACGGTGCAATTACAGTCTAAGTCAACGAACCTAGAGAAAAAGCCAAAATTCATGCCTTTTTGAATTCCACCAAAGTGGATCGCACATAGTAGGACAGTAGCCGGCGCGAGTTTGGAAAGGACACTGTCAGGTAGGTCAGGATGATTGCCGAGCATCTGCTCGAAAACCAGACTTATACGGAGAAGTAAGCGAACGTTGGTAATGTTGAAGAATGCGACCGCTTTTCTTATAGCATGGTAGTGAGTGGGACGACCTCTACCAATCGCCATTTCGAATGCCTCTTCAGCGGTGAGGCCAAGGTTAACTTCGCAATCTAGCACCTCTTGTTGGAATACACCCCACAACCTCTTAGAGTTCTCATCAAGCTGATCACTATTTATGATGATAAGAAAGCGCACGTTGTGATGAGTTGAGAGCCGCTCTATAAAGCTCAAAACATCGGCAAGTTTCAGTGACGAGTGCTTTCTAGCAACGTCGTCTAGTACAACAAGCTGCCCCCTCAATGCGGAAGGGACAGAAAGCCTAGCGAAATCAGGAATGACAGAGATCGCCTTACTCCACCGATGAATGAATCCGGAAGTGGTAGACGGTAGATTTCGTTCATCATCTGCGACATATACCGAACCGCTCTCTATGGATAGAGTTTTCTGTAGAAGCTTTAATCCAAGTTGCTCGACATTGGCAATGCCAAATAACGACACATAGATAGAACTAGCAAGTCTACCATTATGCGATTCCAACCTAACCGTTTCCCACAATCGTGTTTTACCCGTTCCGCACTTGCCAGAAAGGGCCACGACTCTGTTGTTACCGCTAGCCAATACGCGAGATAAAGTCCGCTTTGCTTCTTGAAGAGACATGCACCCTCCTGCGTCCATCTACGCCCAAACTTCTGATTAAAGGCTGTACCACATCTACCACGACGACCACGAGCAATCTGGAAACTTCCCGACTGCTCGTTGAAACGAGAATCTCAAGCAGCGCGCACTCCGCATCACGCATATAAGGCCAAGACAAGCAACCTCTAGACCCCTATTCTAGAACGGTAAACCGTCACTCCCTTAACACGCGGCAACATAATTCCAGCAAAGCGAGATCCACTACTGAGAGACGTATACAATCACCCCATCAGTAAGAATTTAGCCAAAGCCATGCCACCACCTTCAGTCATTGCCGAGGTTAAAAATCCTTACAACCACCAAACATCCCGCAAATTATTTGATACTACGCATAGCTTCCGTTAACGCTTTCTGACAGCTAACAAGAGCTGTCTTTATCGGCGCAATGGCAGTTTCCATCCGCCATACTGGGCCTACTACATCAATTGCATATTGGCCCTGTCTGGTTTGCAGCCCCACCGCAATAGCACCTACACCCAAAGTATGCTCATCAAAGTCCATGGCGAAACCAGTCTCACGAATTTGAGAGAGCTCGCGAAGCAACTGCTCCATAGTTAAGGTCTTTGGTGTCAGCCGGGCTACCTCTCCACCAAGCAGGCTTTTCACTGCATTGTCAGCCATCGCAGCTAATAAAATCTTTCCACTTGCAGTGGCATGCATGCTCAGAAAGTTGCCTGCTACTGGCGCTACTCTCAGAGCGTTCGGAGAAACTACTGAGTGCAGGATCATGAGTTCTGCACCACTTGCCCCGATTAGGACAGCAGTCTCCCCTGTCACCCTCGAAAGCTCTTCCAGGTAGGGCCGTGCCTTCTGCGTTATGTCAACGTGGCTGTGCGAGGCAAGACGCATAAGCGCCGGGCCGAGGCAGACACCACCCGGCCCGTTAATCTCCAGCAGACCTTCGTAAGCCAGCGCATCGACCATGCGCTGGACTGTCGACCGGGGCAGCCCGCTCTTCTTCGCGATAGCGCCCAAGCTCAAGCCAGTCGCTTCATCCTCCAACGTACGGAGGATTGCGGCTGCACGCGAGATGACCTGGATACCGCCCTTGTCTTGATCACCACCATTCATGGGTTTGCCTTCTTGTATTGTCTTTCAGTACACTGTACCACATTACGGAACATAATCTCCATCGCCGCAGCAGAGAGAGCCCCTTGTCAGCACCAACTCCTCCTCCAGTTCACGCAGCCTTCGGGCTCAGGCTAGCGCTCGGCCTCGTCGGCGTTCTCGTAGCCGCCCTGACTGCCGGCATCAACGATCGGATGACCGATATCGTTCTGGTCGACATCTTGGGCGTCTACGGTCTTGGGCATGATCAGGGCACTTGGCTGAGTACGTCCTATGCGGCAGCCGAAGTATGCGCAATGCTTTTGTCGCCGTGGCTAGCAGTGACGTTTTCGTTCCGTCGCTACGCCATCACGATGACGTGTACGTTCACCGCGCTCGGCATCCTCACTCCGTTTGCGCCCAACTACGAAGCTTTAGTCGCCCTACGAGTGCTGCAAGGGCTAGCCGGTGGAGCGTTACCACCGCTGTTGATGACGGCAGCGCTGCGCTTTCTACCGTGGAACGTGAAGCTCTACGGACTTTCCGCATATGCGCTTACAGCGACCTTCGGGCCGAACATCGCTACTCCTTTAGCAGCCTTGTGGACGGAAAGTGGTAACTGGCGAATGGTCTTTTGGCAGGTTGTGCCAACAGGCCTCGTGGGCGCAGCCCTTATTGCCTATGGCCTACCCCAAGACCCCCTGCGTTTGGATCGTTTCAAACAAGCCGACTGGCGCGGCGCGATACTGGGCATCAGCGGTATATCTATGCTGGTGATAGCGCTCAGCCAAGGCGAAAGGCTTGACTGGCTAAACTCGACTTTAATCAAATTTATGCTGTTAGGCGCAGCCCTGACTTTGCCTCTTTTTCTATTGAATGAATGGTTTCACCCAGTACCGCTTTTCAAACTACAACTACTAGAGCGAAGAAATTTCACCTACGGCATTATTACACTCTGCTTATTTTTGACGATTTCTCTTTCCGGAGGGGCAATCCCGTCCGCCTATTTGGCTGAAATCCAGGGCTATCGTTATCTACAAACAATGCCGACTGCGCTTCTCATCGCCGTACCACAGCTAATTCTGGCTCCGCTAGTGGCGATGGTCGTAAACCGAAACTGGGTAGACTCTCGATATATCATCGCGACCGGTTTGATCTTGATGGCATCCGCATGCATCGGCGGCTCCTTCATAACAAGTGAGTGGATCCGCGAAGATTTCTATCACCTGCAAATCATCCAGGCATTCGCGCAACCGATGATAGTAGTCCCACTACTGATGAATGCGACTGGCGTTATTCATCCAATGGAAGGGCCTTATGCGTCCTCCATGGTCAACACGATGCGAGGTCTCTTTTCGGTGGTAGGTTCGAGCGCACTTGAAAACCTGATAACTCACCGCGAGCATCTACACTCCAACACGCTGATTGATAGTTGGGGAAATGGCTTTCGAACGCTCAGCCCACTTCTTCACAATCAAGGACTCGAGCATCTTTCTGAGCGAATCCAGCGCCAGGCATACGTTCTCAGCTTCAGCGACGCATACTTATCGATCATCACGGTCATAGTTGTCATGATGGTCGTTCTTTTAACCTTGCCCAAGCGCGCTTATCCACCGCAACCTCCGGTACAACCATGAAACAACATAGAACTGCTATCAGCCTAGTGATTAGCGCTGTCATCCTTTGCGCCGCCTACGTGTCCTACGAAATTGTTTCATCTAGCTCGGTGCAAGAGACAGACGACGCCTACGTAAGAGCCGATTCGGTAATGATTTCGTCGCGCCTACCTGGACAGATAGCAAAAGTCCTTGTTGAGGACAACCAGCCCGTAAAGCAAGGGCAGGAGTTAGCAGAGCTTGATGATCGCGATTATCGCGCCACCCTTGCATCGGCAACAGCTAATGTTGCCGCGTCCAAGGCTCAGCTCATTAATCTACAAGCGACAATAGAGAGGCAAGCAGCGGTTGTTAACCAAACCGCTGCCACGATTCGCGCAACCTCTGCCACGCTGCAGTACGCTCAAGCCAATGAGCGGCGCTATCGCAATCTTTCTGATGCCGGTGCAGGTACTCAGCAGGAACATCAGAAAGCCAAAGCTGATCTGCTAAGCCTACAGGCATCGCTCGAACGTGACGAAGCGGCGCGTGTAGCAGCTATGAAACAGTTAGATGTACTGAAAGCACAGGTGGAAGTAGCTAAAGCGACACTCGCTAAAGATGAAGCTTCGCTGGAGCAAGCACAGCTCAATGTTTCTTATACCAAGATCACTGCCCCGCGTGACGGCGTTGTTGGCCAGCGATCTGTGCGAGAGGGTGCCTACGTGTCTCAAGGCCAGTCTCTGATGGCTGTAGTACCGCTACACGAAGCCTTTGTCGTAGCAAATTTCAGAGAGACCCAATTAGCAAAAATGGCTGTTCATCAAGAGGTCAACCTACATGTCGACAGCATTCCTGATCAGGACTTTTTGGGCCGTATCGACAGCGTAGCGCCCGCGAGCGGCGTATCTTTCTCAGAAATCGTCCCTGACAATGCCACGGGTAACTTCACGAAGATTGTTCAGCGCATACCGGTAAAGATAGTTTTTGATCCAAACCAGGCTGACTTAGATCGCCTACGCATAGGCATGTCTGTGGTGGTCAGCGTCGACACTAGTAAAGGTCAGTAGGATGAAGCGCACCGTCTTATTAGTGGCATTCATTTGCCTAGCGGCCTGCACTGTAGGCCCTGATTTCAAATCGCCGCACCCTCACCTTCCGAAGAATTGGGAAGGTAAGCTACCTTCTGGATCGAGTATAGGGGGACACGTCGACAAACTTTGGTGGCAGAAACTGGGAGACCCAAAGCTCACTGCATTGGTAGAACGGGCCGCAAAAGAAAATTTCGATGTCCGAACGGCCAGCTTGCGCTTGGAACAGAGCAGGATCATCCGTCAAGTCTCCGGCAGCAATCAGCTTCCTGGTGTCAGCGCTAGCGGTGGATATAAAAGAGCACGTAACAGTTCCGTAGGTGTTCTGGATGAATCTAACGAGGAAGGCAAAGCACCTTTTGAACTCTGGAGCAGCACTATAGACGCAAGCTGGGAGGTAGATCTATGGGGCCAAGTAAGGCGAACTATTGAAGCGGCCAACGCTCAGATCGAATTTACTCAAGCACAGCGGGACGGCGTAATACTTAGCATTAGCGCCGAAACTGCTAATGACTACATCCGGCTTCGCGGAGTGCAAGCAAAGCTCGCGGTTGCGCAACAAAACTTGGTGATCGCTAAGCAAAGCTATCAGCTTACAAAGACACGTTTTGAAAATGGCGTGACGACAAATCTCGATACCGCTAATTCTGCAGCACAGATTTCGATCATAGAATCTGTTCTACCTAAGCTCGTTGCGGAACAAGATCGCCTGATTAACGCACTGAGCTTCTTACTCGGCGAGGCGCCACGTGCGCTACATGACGAACTGATTGACCCCGAGCCTATCCCCAATCCAGCACCAGATGTGCCGGTGGGGCTTCCCTCCGAGCTTGCTCAACGGCGTCCAGACATCCAGCAAAGCGAGGCAGCACTACATCGTGCAACCGCGGCGATCGGGGTGGCACAGGCAGATTTTTATCCGCGCATCAGCCTAGGTGCCCGCGTCGGTTCACAAGCGTTGAACGGCTCCAATTTTGGACAGTGGAACTCTCGACAGTGGTCGTTTGGGCCTAATTTTTACCTGCCTATTTTTCAAGGGGGACGCTTGACCGGCACGCTCGAACTGCGAAAACGCGAGCAACAGGAGGCCGCGATTGACTATCAAAGGGTTGTACTCAAAGCATGGCATGAGGTGGACGACGCCATGACAGATTACTGGGCAGAGAAGCAGCACCACACTGCTCTGGCCGAAGCAGTACGTCAGAACCAGATTGCACTGAGCACCGCACGGGATCGTTACACCCAAGGTGCGATTGACTACATCAATGTCCTAGGTGTTCAGCGAGCACTTCTCGCAACGCAAAGCGATTTAGTAGACAGCGCAACTCAGGCAGCCCTCGACCGAGTTCAACTTTACAGGGCGATCGGAGGGGGCTGGCCAAACCCTAGGATGTAATTGGGCCAGCTTAATATTTATGACCGGACCCCATCTGAAACGCTAGGTCAGCACGAAACTTCAGTTAGGGGTCGCCTTCCTGATAGTTGACTTCCAGCTAACCACCCAGTGGCTGTCGCCCAATAAGGTACGCATCTCCAAGGTTGGCATGCCTCCCGAATTGATAGCCGCTAGGTGGCTGCTTGAAGTCATGCCGTACGCGTCCACACGGTCCGGTGGGAGACTTTCGTCCCCATCTAGGCCATACAACGCACTCATTGCTTTTGATCGGAAGGAGTAAGCCATGGCTGCCCCACTCTCCCCTTACGTAACCTTGATGATTCCCATATCCCACAGCTCCGCCGTTCGCGTGGCGCTGATCGGCGAAGTCAGCGCCTCGATTGACGGCTACGGTGAAGACGCAGATGGTCGTTCGCCTGGAAAAGCGCGGACTTTTTGCCATTGTTTTAATGCGGCGCTTCCAGCTTTTGAGCCAGTGGAACGGCAAAAGATGTGATTACACCGTAACTAGCCGGCTCACGTAGCAGGCCGGGTCATTGCCCGAGTGGGCGAATACCGCCAGCGGGGAGGTCTTCGGGACGCTGGGAAATGAATACGGGATAGGATGCTTAGTCGTGCGGCGGACCTTGGTAGTGCCTTGCTGTCAGTTGGGTTAGCACCGTAGAAAAGGAACAGTCAGTCGCGGTGAACAAGCTGTAGAAAATCCCAAACCAAGGCTTCAGTCGATTCGATCTGGGCCGCCGAGAAAGGATCCAAGCCGGTCATAGTGCGGTACTCGAATGCGAATACGAAGCTGGTGGTCACCAGGCCGATGACCGCATAGTGGAGTTGCCCTGGATCTCCGGGACGCGCTGCGCCTTCCGCCTGAGCGGCGCGTAGGAGGCATGTGGAGAGCTCGAAATAGGGTTGCACATAGGTCTCTAACAGCCAGCGGATTCGGCTGTTATCAGTGCGTCCTTCAAAGGTGGTAATCCGGTGAAATTCTGGTCGCCGCGCACTGAAGCGAACGAATGCACGAACAAGCTCTGCGAGCGCCTGTGATGGGCGCTTTCCCTCCAAGCGTAGATGCCACGACTCAAAGCTCCCGACTTCAGCCTTGAGGATTGAGTCGATAGCAACCCGCCAAAGGGTCTCCTTAGTCTTGAAGTGATAAACCACCAACTGATGCATGACACCAGCCTGGCTGGCGATCTGTCGCAGGCTTGCACCCTCAAAGCCGGACGTTGAGAACACGTCTAGCGCCGCGGAGATGATCCGCGCGCGGCCGTCTTCTCTCTCTTTCGCTATCACGTTCTGTTTCATGGCTCTTTCTTACTTCATTTTGGCCGACCACGCCATCCTTGACTTTCCGATCGGCAAGCCTATCTTGGCTATACTTTCCGATCGGAAAGTCAGCATTTTTTAGCCTGCTCGTTGGAAAATGGAAGAACGAGATGAAGCGAATTATCATCGTCGGCGGCGGCTATGCCGGCACAGTGCTCGCCCGTGCCTTGGACGGTGTGGCTGAAATCCACCTGATAGAGCCGCGGGATCAATTCGTGCACAACGTCGCGGCTATTCGCGCCGTCACTGATCCCTCGCTGCTGGAGCGTATGATCATTCCCTACGATCGATTGCTGCACCGTGGGAAGGTGATCCAGGAATATGCCACTGAGATCGCAGAAGGTCGCGTCACGTTAGGGGATGGCCGAATCATCGAGGCAGATTACATCGTCGCTGCGACCGGTTCCCGCTATACAAGTCCATTCAAAGCCAGCAGGTCGTCGGAACAGTTCAAGTACGACGTACAAGCGGCTCACGCACAGTTGGCAGCCGCGCGATCGGTTGCGGTAATTGGCGGTGTTGCTGTCGGCGTAGAGTTGGCCGGCGAAATTGCGGCGGCGTTTCGTGGTAAGGCCATCGACTTGATCGCGTCCTCACCGGCTTTGGTCCCGGGCTATTCAGCTAAACTTTCCAATGCACTTGTGCAACAGTTGAAAGCGCGAGAGGTGTCCCTTCATCTCAACGCAAAAGTGACGGGGCTCAATAGAGCTGACGGTCCATTCTCTGGCCCATTGAATGTGGATGGCAGGCTAATGGCGGCGGATCTGGTATTCGCGGTAGTCGGCGCGACTCCGCAGCGCCCACCAATCCCTGGCGCTAGAGTGGCTTCGAACGGTCGGACCGAGGTGGACGCCTGGCTACGCCCGGCCGGCCATGCGCAAACCTTTGCCATCGGCGATGCAGCCGCCACGGGCGACCCTATGACCATCGTTGCCATCACGCGCCAAGTGCCCTGGCTGACTAAGACCTTGAAGGCGCTCATTGCAAGCCGTCCGGTCGAGGCGCTAGCGCCCTATGCTCCCTGGCCCTCAGGTGTGCTCTTGGTGCCCTTAGGCCCTGACGCCGGCGCCAGTCAGTTGCCGTTTGGGTGTCCTACCGTAACCGTCGGCCCTAGGATCACCTCGATATTGAAGGGCCGTGATCTCTTCATAACACGCTACCGCAAGGCATTCGGTTACGGTCGCACTTAAGGGCTATAAAAGAATTTGCGCATTCAGCGCAGCGCGCAAGGAAGTTTGACCATAGCCGCGAAGCTTTCTGTAATCTTGCCAAAGCGAGCGCGGATCATGCGACCATCCACCGCCAAAGGAAATTAGCGGGGTGGATTTGAACGTATATCAGCTAATTGGCTGCCTGTAGCTTACGAATTCAAGAGCTTCCATTCATTCTCCGGCGTACCAGGAAGGCAGATCGCCACGCTCACCTGCTGCCCAGCCTGTGGATCGGCCGGCTTTATCGCCACGTGACGATAAACGGTGAAGTCGGGCCTATACATCGTCGAGCTCTGACTTCGATGGTATTCCCAGATGCCGTACCCGTTCGAGGTACTCACCTGGCGCTCCAGATTGATCACGCCACCTTTTTCCAGCCGAATCACTAGCACCTTGGTAGCCCTCTCAGCCAAAGCGCGCATCATAACGTGCCCGCTCTCAGCACCTGGCCAAAGGGCGACCTATGGGCTGTTGAACCCCGAAACCTAACCTCCTGAGACCTGGATAAGGTTTCCTGCTGACCCCTTTGATCGCTTCTGCGACCGTGCACGGCATCTTGCGAGGTCTCCTATGAAGCGCCCTTCCATATCGCAAACACTCGTCGCGACCGGCTTTGCAGCCTTGTCTGGTGCCTGCCTGTATCTCTACGTTGAGCTGCCCCATGTCAACCGGGACCTGAACGCCACGGCTGACCAGAACACAGTCCACGCCATTACCCAGCGTCTGGACAAGATGCAGGACCAAATGGATGGCTTCGCCGGCGGCAAGCCGGTCCAGGATGCGGACTTCCGGGCGAGCCAGCAGGCGCTGTCACAGCGTATCGATACCGCCCAGGCCATGCTGGTGGAGATCCAGCGCGCCAATCAGACCGCGCTGCAAGGCATGGCCCAGTCCGGCGACCTGGTCGTGCTCGAGGCCAAGCTGGAAGGCCTACAAAACGACCTGGGAGATCTGCGCAAAAAAGCGTTGGAACCTGCCAAGGCGCCGCCGCCACTGATCGTCCCCAGGCAGCGCAGCACCCCGGCGATCGCGCGTAAGTCCGAGCCGGCCAAGCCGGTCGACACCCCTCCCCCCTTCACAGTGGTCGGCATCGAGTACCGCGGCGGCGAGCGTTTCCTCTCCGTCGCACCGCCCGGCAGCACCCAGCTCAGCGAGCTCTACCTGGTGCGCCCGGGCGACAACGTCGGCGGTACCCGCTGGCGGCTGGCCAATCTCGACGACCGCCAGGCGCAGTTCAGCGTCGACGGCGCGACCCGCACCCTTTCCGTCAAGTAGTAGAGGCAACTCATGCGCCCCCAGTCCCCTCTCTTCCCGGCGAGCCTTGCGATCGCCTTGATCCTGCTCTCGCCGTCCGCACCGGCCCTCGCCGCAGACCTTGTTGCCCCCCAAGTCTTCTCGGGCGAAACGGGTAGCGCTAAGCGCCAAAGCGCGGTCCAGCGTAACGACAGTGCCATCGCCCAGGAATGGGGCCTGAGCAGTCAGGAATTCCAGCGCTACCGGACCCTGATGCAGGGCAGCCGTGGCGTCTACTCGCCTGGTCTGGATCCGCTCACCGCCCTGGGCATCGAAGCCCAGTCCGATGCCGAGCGGCGTCGCTACGCCGAGCTGCAGGTTCGCGCCGAGGCGCAGCGGGTGCAAAAGGAGCTGGCCTATGACCATGCCTACCGCGATGCCTGGAATCGCCTCTACCCGAACCTGCAGCCGGTGCAAGCCGGCGGGCAAGCAGCGCCGCAGGCCAGCCTAGCCGTACGCGGCAACGGGCGGCTCGCCGTTTTCGTGACCGATAGCTGCGCCGCCTGCACCGAGCGGGTTCAGGCGTTGCAGAACGCGGGCCAGGCCTTCGACCTCTACCTGATCGGTAGTCAGAACGACGACGCCCGGATCCGCCGCTGGGCCGTGCTCGCCGGCATCGATCCGGCCAAGGTGCGTACGCGGCAGATCACCCTCAACCACGACGCCGGCCGCTGGGTCCAGCTGGGCCTGGGCGGCGAGCTGCCGGCCGTTGTCCGCGAGGTGAATGGGCAATGGCTGCGGCAATGATCAAGGCGCTCGGCGCCGGCGTGATCCTGCAGGCGCTTGCGATCGGCGCCCAGGGGTCCGAGACACCGCCGCCCGCCTATCAACTGGCGGCCTATCAGGCGGGCATTCCCTCCGAGGTGCTGTACTCGGTGGCTCTGCAGGAGAGTGGTACCCGACTACGCGGCAGGGGCGCACAGTAAGGCCCTTGGCCTTGGACACTCAATGTCGCCGGCACCGGCTATCGCTTCGCCACCCTCGCCGATGCCGTCGGCACCGCCAGTGAGCAAGCCAACGTCGACGTGATGATTCACCAGCTCAACGCCGTCGAGGCGGTCGCCAGGCGCAGCGACGAGTCGCCCCGCGACGGCAGCTTCCGCTACCGTCTGGATCACAACCGACACGCCGCCCATATCGCGCGAATCCGCCAAGGTCTGCGGAACTACCTGGCACCGAGCCGTGCCCAGCCGCGCAATGCGGCCGAGCTCTCGGGGCAGTACCAGCGCGAAGGAGTTCAGCCACGAGCATGACCGTTGCTCAGACCGCTCCCTTTCAGGCGGCCAGCAGCGGCCTCACACCAGCTGCAAGCAATAGGCAGCCATGGCCATCACCGCCCTCTGATTCGCCTGGCTGTGTACCAGCTTCTACAAGGGCTGGGCGAATCAGAACCTTAAGGCCGCCGCCGCCAAGGGCGCCCCCCCCTTCGTGGGCTGCTCCTCTACTGCGTGCTGTCCTGGCTCATTTTGCATTAACCCCTCAAGGACCTGCCTGGCCGTCTTCCTTCTCGGCAACTCTGTTCAGGCGGCCGAGCCCTACCGTGTGCAGTTCGACGGCAGCAACATCGGTGACGACGTGCTGTACAGCATCGGATCACTCCCCACCGGTCCAGGCACACGTTAGCGTCTGACCTGATGCGACAAGCTGATCGCAACATTTACGTAGCCAAAGCGCTGCTGAACCACTCCAGCATCGCTACCACCATGGAATACATCGAGACGGATCCGCACCAGATGCGTCATGTCCTGGAAGAACGTGCTGACAATGTAACGAAGAGCCTGATAGCACGCATTGATCACAGCTGCCACTATCACTAGGGGAAGCGACCTGATGCACTCGAGCAATCACCTCCTCTGCTCCCGCGGCATCCTGGGGATGTCCCTGGACCTTCCAAGCCAGAAGCTTTCGATCAACTTGCAGAATGGATCAGCAATGGGTCGCGCCGCTTATACTAGCGGTGAGGCGAGGGTAGTTTCGCAGGGGAGCTGATGTACGAAATTGCGCTTAGGCCTCGCAGCGTCAGCCCCAAGGCGGTAGATGATTCAGTTTGACATCATCAAACCGCGAGCCTAGGTTCCGCCACAGACAGCTACTTGCTTCAGCTTGCAAGAACGCAAAAACCCTCCATTGCGGAGGGTTTCTGGTGAAGATGGTGGGTCGTGTGGGATTCGAACCTACGACCAATTGGTTAAAAGCCAATTGCTTTTGACCCACCACTGCACCCAGGCGCGACGCGCCTCTCAGTGAAAACAAGCGGCCTCTAATGAACCCATTAGAGGCTGCAAATTTGAAAACCACATCTGCGATTTCGACCAAGGGCGGTACAGGAAAAACCACCAAGACCGCCAATCTAGGCGCGTTCTGTGCCGATGCGGGGCTCCGCACCCTACTGATCGATCTGGATCCTGTCCAACCTTCCCTCTCGTCCTACTACGACCTCGTCGAGCCTGCTCCCTGCGGCGTCTTCGAGCTGATCGCCAGCAACGAGACACGTCTCGACCGCATCGTCTCCAAGACGAATATCCAGAATCTGTCGCTGATCTATTCCAACGATCCGCATAACCACCTGATCAACCTCCTCTTGCAGGCGCCTGATGGCCGGCTTCGCCTGGCTCATCTCAAGGACATCTTCCAGGACAACTTCGACCTGGTGCTGATCGATACGCAGGGGGCCCGCACCGTGCTCCTTGAGATGGTGATGCTCGCTTCGGACCTCGCCGTCTCCCCCCTCCCCCCTGAAATGCTATCCGCCCGCGAATTCAACCGCGGCACTCTGCAGATGCTGGACGGACTCCGACCCTATGCCCGCCTTGGGCTGCCGGTACCGCCCATCAAGGCCGTAGTGAACGGTCTGGATCTCACCTCAGACGCGCGCCAGCTGGATGCGACCATCCGGGAGACCTTCCGTGGCCATTCCGATATCCAGGTCATAGATACCGTCATCCCTGATGCAGTTGTCTATTGCGAGTCGGCCACTCATGGGGTGCCTGCACACCGCCTGGAGTACAGGCAGCCCAGCAACCGTCAGGCACCCGCTGCCCTGCAGGTCATCCGCAACCTCGCCATCGAACTCTTCCCTGAGTGGGCTGATCGCTTCACGGCCCTAGACGATGCTGCCGTGCATGCCCTGGTGAAAGAGGGCAAGTGAGATGGATGCCAACAAGCAGAAGATCCTGGAACGCGTCGCCAAGTGCTTCGCTCTGGCCAAGGACGCCGGCGCCGCGCCGAACGAAGCTGAGATCGCGCTGCGTCAAGCGCGCAAGATCATGCAGCAGCACAACCTCATGGACGTTGATGTCCAGGCAGTGCTGGCCAGCGAAGCAGTTGTTGCCACCGGCACCCGCAAAGCGCCCGGCCATTGGCTTCACCAGCTCGCAATGGTGTGTGCCCAGGCATTCGATTGCGATCCCCTGGCCTTTCGTGATCAGCGCATGAGCTGGGCTTTCAAGTTCGTTGGTATCGGTGTCGGGCCTGAAATGGCCAGCTACGCCTATTCCGCGCTCCACCAGCAGCTCCTGGCCGCGCGCAAGGTGTTCGTCCGCAGTCAAACTCGCTGCAAGCTGGCCACCAAACGCCGGCGCGGCCAGGTCTTCGCCGAAGGCTGGATCGAAGCAGTCAGCGTCAAGGTCCACCAGTTCGCCAAGGGCAAACCTGATGAGACCCAGCGCGTCATCGACGCCTACCTGGCCGTTCACCATCCGGACCTGACCACCGTGGAGCTCGAGCACCTTGAGGCCAAAGGCCACGACGTGCGGGCGCGCTACCAGGGCTACGAGCTGGGGACTCAGGCACAGCTCCACCGCGGCGTTGGCCAGCGCCGCGACCAGGTAGCGCTGGGAGGTCGGTCATGAGCGTCGCTCAGCTCCTAAAAGCCCCCGCCCACGATCACACCGTACATGTCTCGGACGCTGAGCGCGTAGCAGCCGGCTTGGTCCCGCCTCACTCCCAAGAAGCCGAGCAGTCCGTCCTGGGCGGACTGATGCTCGACAACAGCACCTGGGACCTGATCGCTGACGTGTTGCTGGAGGAAGACTTCTTCTTCCGGCACCACCAGCTCATATTCCGGCGAATCGCCCTGCTCGCCTCCCAGTCGCGGCCCTTCGATGTCGTGACACTCGCGGAGGTGATGCCCGACGTCGAAGAGGTGGGCGGCCTTGCCTATTTGGGGACCTTGGCCAAGGACACCCCCTCGGTGGCCAACATCGTCGCGTACGCGGAGATCGTCGCCCAGCGAGCGCATCTGCGCCGCCTGATCCTATTGGGCTTTGCCAGCAGCCGCGAGGCTTCGACACCAGGTGCCAATGCCGCCGAAGTGCAGGAGCAGACTGAGCAGCGGCTGTTCGCGCTCGGACAAGATCGGAAGGCCGCCGAGTTCTGCAATGTCAAAGCGACCTTGCACAAGCTGATCGACATCATCGACGAGCGCTTCAACAACCCTATGCCGGTGACGGGCGTTCCTTCAGGTCTAGCCGATCTGGATGCCCTCACCTCGGGATGGCAGGACACCGACCTGATCATCGTCGGCGCCCGTCCCGCTATGGGGAAGACAGCATTCTTGCTGAACTGCATCAAAAGCGCGCTCCAGCATGCGTGCAGTAAATCAGTCCAGGTCTACAGCCTAGAGATGCCGGCTGAACAACTGATGCTCAGGTTGGTGGCGATCATCGGCCGCATCGATGCCGCGAAGCTGAAAAGCGGCCAGCTGGAGGATGAGGACTGGCCAAAGCTGACCATGGCCGTCAACACCATCAACGACGTTGGCGATCGCCTGGTAATCGACGACCAGGCAGGCCTGTCCCCTACGATGCTGCGCGCCAGAGCCCGTCGCGCCGCGCGTCGTTTCGGCCCGCCCGCGCTGATCCTGGTCGACTACCTGCAGTTGATGCGCTGCGAAGGCCAAGAGAACCGCGCCAACGAGATCGCCGAGATCTCTCGCTCGCTCAAGGCGCTCGCCAAAGAGATGAAGTGCCCGGTCATCGCGCTCTCCCAACTCAACCGAGGTCTAGAGTCTCGGCCGAACAAGCGCCCTGGCCTTGCCGATCTGCGTGAATCCGGTGCGATTGAGCAGGACGCCGACGTGATCATGTTCCTGTACCGCGACGAGTACTACCACCCGGATACCGAGTTCAAAGGCATCGCTGAGCTGATCGTTGGCAAATTCCGCAACGGCCAAGTCGGCACGGTCCGTGCCGCCTTCATCGCCAATCAGACGCGCTTCGAGAACCTGAGCGCGCAGGCCTGGCAGGAGATGAACGCATGAATCTCCTGAGCGATGCCCTCGTGCCCGTTACCGATGAGTCGCAATCCTCTTCCCTGCCCTTCCCCTCGATCGTTCGCCGGCGGGAGCCGGCAAGGAGCTGCTCGATGAGCCCGCAAGCTATGTTGTCTGGGGTTACTCACCAGTGCCGCAACTGCGGCCATCACCTCTGCCGCCGCCCCCTTACTGCTGATGAAATTCTGGTCTGCAGCGTCTGCCATTCGCTCGACGTGGAGCCCCTGCAGGTCGTCGATCAGCCAGCACCTGGTCCCTTCCACGACACTACCGTCGTCTTCCGCGTCGCCGGCTCCCGCAACGATGCGGCAGGGCTGATCAAGACCCTGGATCTACTGTTCAAGGACGATGGTCTGGCCGAGATCGTCGCCATCGAGTCGGGTAACCAGCTCCAGCAACGGGCGGGAGGCCAATGACATGCTTCCCTATCACACCCCAGAACAGGATCTCCCCTCTCATACCGGTCGCGAACGTGACCGCCAGATGCTTGATGCAGCGCTGAACGACTTCCTGGCCAATGGTGGCCAGGTCGTCGAAGTGAAGCCTACCGAGCGCGCCGCCGGCGGCCCGAGCTTCGTCATCAGCGCGCAGCGCGAGGAGCTCCGCCAGCTGGCCGAGGCCAAGCCGGCAACCGAAGTTTCCGACGAGGACCTGGTGCGGCTCCTTCGAGCCCGCGCCTTGCTCGGAGACACGCTACGCACCGCGTCCAGGCGCCTACAGCAGCCCCTGGATCGCTGTCATGCCCTTGCCCGGACGCATCGCCTGCCTTTCAAGGTGGGGTACGTAAAAGGGGGTAGCCGCACATGACGACGCCCGCCCATGCGCTACGTGGTGCCAACAAGAACCTGCAGGACCTTGTGGCGTTCGCCCTGGACGAGGGCTGGATCGTCGCCCGTACCAAGGGCGGCCACGTCAAGTTCTTGAAAGTCGGCTACTGCCCCATTTTTACGTCTTTCACGCCCAGTGATCGCCGCGCCGGCCTCAATGCCCGCGCCCAACTGCGCCGTGCCCAGCCTATGAACGAATTGGATCAGACCCTATGACCACCGCAACCAAGCGCAAGCCATCCGTACGGAAATCTGCAACAGAGGATGAGAAGTTCGTCGTCCGCTTTCCCAAGGGACTCCGTCCTCAAATCGCCGAAGCGGCCAAGCAGGCCCATCGGTCGATGAACGCCGAGATCATCAGTCGGATGGGCCGCACGCTCGAGCTCGAGGATGAGGTCTTTCGCCTGCAGCGCGTCATCGACCAGCTGTTGGCCGCCAATGATGATCCCAGCCGGCCCGCAGCTCGGGCTGCTCAGGAGATCCATGCATGAGCAAGCCCAGCAAAGAAGCCGTCACTCAACGTCTGTTGGCCGGTGGCTTCGCCGGATCGAGTACTCCTGTTGCACGCCTGGCGGATCCAATCAAGGAAACGCCCATGGTCCTAACACTGGATGAGTTGGCCCCTTACAACCGCAACCCCCGAACCACCCGAAACCCGCTGCACGATGAGATCAAAGCATCCATCCAGGCCCGGGGGCTGGACACGCCTCCGCCAGTCACCAAACGGCCCGGTGAGGATCACTACATCATTCGAACCGGCGGCAACACACGCCTGGCCATCCTCAATGAACTCTGGAAGGAAACCCGGGACGAGCGTTACTACCGCATCCATTGCCTGTTCCGTCCTTGGACTGACCGTGGCGAGATCGTCTCACTGACCGGGCACCTTGCTGAGAATGATTTGCGTGGCAACCTAATGTTCATCGAGCGCGCTGTCAGCATTGACGCAGCGCGAGAGCTCTATGCCCGGGAGGCAGGGAAGGACATCTCTCAACGTGAGTTAGCGCGACTGCTGAAGGAAGACGGTTACTCGATCTCCAACTCCCATATCAGCCGGATGCAGGAGACGCTCCGCACTCTATTGCCGGCAATCCCTGGGCTACTTTATTCAGGGCTGGGTAAGCCGCAAATTGAGAAGCTGCTTAATTTGCGCAGTGCTGCTCTCAAAGCTTGGATCAGCTTTAACGGTCATGAAGCTGACTTCGAGATGCTCTACCAGGATGTCCTTAACAGCCTCGACGGCCCCACTGACAACTTCGTATTCGAGACCATCCAGGACGAACTGATCGGTCAAATCCGAAGGACTCAAAATGTCGGCTATGAGGAAGTTCTCAAGGCAGTTCTGGACCATCAGGACAGCAGCCGCCGCTCGCAGCTTGTGGGTGTTCAGGTACCTGACGGTCAAGCTCCGCAGATTCCTGCTACCGGTGCTATACCTCCTGGGCCTGGCAACAATGCTACGCAGGAGCAGCCAACAGGAACGCCCAGCAAGAAGAAGCAGGGAGCTGCCTCCCCTTCCACACCACCGCCACTACCGGAGCGTACCGGTGGCTCCGGCGCAGTCGACACCACTCCGCCGCAGCACACCCCGCCGGATCCTGAGCAGCTCTCCGAAGAAGAGTGCGCCGCTCGCTTGAGCGGCCACATCGTCACGCCTGATGGCATCGGTCAGAAGGTAAGGGACGTTCAGCGCCGCATCGCGGCCGAGCACGGCGAGACCCTGCCTGACTTCAACAGTGATGCCCTGCGCGCGATCCCTGTTCAGGCCGGCGGCCTGCATGCCATCTCGGACGTCTGGTACATCGAACGCAACACCGATACCCCTGAGGAGTTGCGTAAGGTCCTGCGAACGCTGGTCTTCGAAATTGCCCAGCTGTGCGACGTTCCTGGAGAGCTGCTCAAGCCCACCGATTTCGCACTCGGCTTCACGCTTTCTACCCCTCAGTCAGAGCTGACCGCACGCGGAACAACGTCTTGGCAATTCCTGCAGTCGTTGACGGGCATGTACAGCTACGTGGTGTCGCGTGATCCAGAGACTGCCGAGGAGCTCAAGGCAAGCATTGCGGAAGAGAACGCGACCTTTGCCCTGAACCTGGGCCAGTTGCTCCTTGGCGATCCCCTTTTCGATAGCAAGCCAGCCAGCACCGAAGGCCGCATTACCGATGCCGCCGTCGTGAAGCTGTTCAGGGTGATCCGTCTCGCCCGCCGGCTGATCGAACTCGAGGCCGGGCAGTAGCCCGGTCACCTTCTGGACCTGCATTAGGAAGTCGCATATGTCCACGAAGTACAACCCCATGAACCAGGCGCTGATGGATCAGATCCTCCATCACCTGCGCAACGGCCAGGTCCAGCGATGCCTGGACATTGGCCTGGACGTTGAAGTCTTGAACCTGCTGCGTCAGCCCCAGGCTCACAGCATCCTGAAAAATGCCCCGGCGCGCTGGTGCAAGGTCCAGATCGATCTCGACATGGTCAAAAAGCTCCTGGAGAACTGCGAGCGCGATGAGCGCGAGACCCGCCTCGTGCATCGCGCCATCCAGTTGGGCGCTACCAACGGGATGATCCGCGAGTTCTTCGGCATGGCCCCCAGCGAGATCAGCGTGGTGCGCCAGCTTCTGAACGTCCCCGGTCGCTCGGGCCGAGTGGCAGGACTCAACGATACCGATCAGGTCTGGTATCGCTTTCTCGACCTGATGAACGCTCACGAGGTGGACCACAAGGACGCCATCGCCCTGCTCGACATCTGCATGATGATCACCGAAGAGCTCAACGGCCCGTTCGAGTCCATCAAGGACAGGCACGATCAGATCACCCTCGGCCTCATCTGGAATCTCGTACAGACCTGGCTCAATGAAGGTCTCTACCCACCCAAGATCGCCCGGGCACCGCTCTTGCTGATTTCCGATGCTCGGAAGCGGCGAGATCGGCAACTCGGTGATGAGCAAGCCGTCGACGATGCCCTGCCAGAGGCGCAAGAACAGGATCCGTCCGCTGCCCTCGGGCAAATGAGCTTGATCGAGCTGGATTCGGCAGAAGGCGACAATAGGTGAAAACCACTGCTCCACGCGGCTCCCATCTACTCGGTCGCGCCCTGGACGTTGCGGCGTCACACCTGAACGTCCATGTCCAAGCCCAGCGCGACTACAAGCAAAGAACCGGCGAAGACCTACCCAAGGAATTCGCCGGCATCGTTTTTAGCGGCAACCCTCACGAGACCGTTCCTCGCCGACTGCTGCTCGATGATCGGCTCTCGCCCCTAGAGCGCAACGCCTGGCAGGTGTTTCGCCTGCTCATGAACGGTGATGGGGTCACGGCGTTCCCGACCTACGATCAGCTGCGCCCCTACCTGGGCAACAACCCAGGCCGTCCCGCTTCGCGTGAGACCGTGGCCAAGGCCCTGACCGTACTGCGCCTGACTCGCTGGTTGAGCCTCGGCCGCCGTGTTCGCGACGCGATTACCGGCCAGGTCCAAGGCAACATCTACATCCTGCACGACGAGCCGGTGGCCTACTCCGAGGCCATACAGCTCGATCACGACTTCCTGCCACTCGTAGCTAACGGCCTCGAGCACACCAACACCTCAGTCCGCGAGATCGCCGGCCTGACCTTTGACGAGATGCTGGTCAGCGAGACCCAGGACATGCCCACCCGCGTGGAAGTGTTCAGAGAGCGCTTTCGCGCCCAGGGGCTCGAAGATCCAGCACGTGCGGCGGCGCCGCCCGCTGAGTTCGGATTCCGAACTCCGGTGTTGGCAGCTATGAATCACCTGAGTTCGGATTCCGAACTCAGTCAAAAAAGCCTTGTTGATCAGGTCTTGAGCCTCAGTTCGGATTCCGAACTCAGTGCAAATCAGGGGGTTTCACCCTTAGTTCGGAATCCGAACTCATCTAGTACGTATACGAATACAAATACTGATGTATCTAAAAGCTCTGTACTGCGCGAGCAGGCAGACGTGGACCTCGTGTGGCCGAGTACCTATCAGAGGATGACCTCGGAGCAGCAGCAGCGGGCGCAACTCGCAATCCTGGCTGTTCGCTCTGAAATCCGGGCGCCCCTGGTCAAGCAATGGGGCGTTCGCTGCGCCTCGGGCGGGGTAGCGAAGCCCTTTGGCTACCTGATGAAACTCATCCAGAAGGCCCAGACCGGTGACTTCAACGCCGATTGGCAGCCCGCCGTAGTTCAATCCGCTGCTCCAGCCATGCCAACCCAGGCCCCTTCGGCGCCAACAATTCCGCGTTTTGAGCCATCCCCTGTCCAGCCAAGAGCTGTTGCCGATGCTCAGACTGGCCGTGATGCCCTGAAAGGCCTCAAGAAGCTGATGGGGCGTGGAGGCGTTGAATGATTAATCATCATTTGATCCGCATAACCCTCACCTCGACGGCCGTGAGTGTTGCCACTGGCAACACTTCAGCCGTGAAGCTTCAGGGTGTTGCCACTGGCAACACTCCAGCCGTGAAGCTTCAGGGTGTTGCCACTGGCAACACTTCAGCCGTGAAGCTCCAGGGTGTTGCCACTGGCAACACTCCGGTAATTGTTGATCAGCGGATCACGCCTCCGCTGGGCATCCATAAAACTCTCCAACAACCTCCTCGCACCCAGATACGGTTTTCCGCTGCCCTCCAGCGTTGGTCTCGGCACCCTGCCCGAGCGTCATCTCACAACCCGAGGAATCCTTCTCATGGCTGACACCTTCCAGCTCAATCTGGGCTCGCTCAGATCGAGCGTTAATCTCACCCTGCATACCCATCACGCTTCCCGCCTCTGGTTCGGCCGGCAGCGCTCCGACAACAAGCCCGGCATGATCGGCTTGTCCGGCTTCTCCAACATCATCAACCGCATCTCCGCCGGTGCCGCCAAGGACGATCCCTATTCTGATCTCTTCCTCATCATCATTGAGGACAAGATCGAGGAGTCGGAGCAGCAGCTGACCGCTATCGATGAGCGACTGGACCAGGTCATGGCCATGCTGCCCAAACAGCTCGATGTGGGGACCAATCTGTCGATCCAGCCGCTCAAGCTGCCGCTGTACCTGAACTCGCCGCTGGCCTTTAAGGGCGTGTACCTGCTCACCCGCTATGACGAGCTGGTGCGCCGGATCCTCCTGGCCGCTCATATCGGCTTGATCGACAACGGATCCAAGGAGGCCTGGCTGGACGAAGGCGCCGCCGTGCTTCGTCGCCTGTACGGCGTTGGCCAGCGCTACAAGGGCTACAGCGGTGCGTCGCGCGACGACATCGCCGCCAACAATGCCCGCGCCACCAACGCCCAGCAGATGTACAGCTTCCTGGAAATGCCCAAGGACGTCCTGGAAGGCACCCGCCGTAGCAAGTTCGCACCGGCGATCCAGCGTCCCGGCGATGTCCCGGCTAGCTCCAGCAATGGCGACGAGGGCTTCGATAGCGATTCCGCCGACGAGGATGAGCATTTGGGCGCTATGACCAGCTCCCGCGCCGCTACCGAGATGAGTGAGGCCTGATCGCCATGGCACTGCAACAGTCCACTCAAGGTTCGAAAACCGCAGACCTGCAACAGGCCGCCTTCCAGCCCCTGCAACAGGGTGTCTTCGCGAGCCTGCAACACGCTCCCTTCTACAAAGGGCTTTTAAAATCCTTTAAAGGTAAGGGAGCACTGGACCAATTAGCCGAGCAGTGCCGTTCCCTTGAAGCCGACCTGAACACCCTGGCCCAGGAGCAAGTCCTCGCTCAGGCCCAGCGGTTCCCCTTCACGCTCCTGCCGATCCGGATGACCCACCAGCACACCTCAGCTGGCCCAGTCTTTCTGCGCTGGCAGCAGAGTGGGACACGGAAGATGGGTGTGGGACTTTGGGCGGACCTGTGCCGCCACAACCTGGTCACCAAAACACTGCTCCAGGACCTGCACGCCATGGAGCTGCAGCGCATTGCTTTGAACATGCAGATCAGCCTGGTCCATGCCATCGGCCGGCAGGCCGCCGAGTGCGCCGAGAAGATGGCCCAGGCCGATGCCGTTTACACCGAACAGCTGCAACAGATCATCCAATCCCGCGGCGAAGACGCCGCATCCCAACAGGAGGCCTGACATGGGCACAGCAGTAGTATGGGAAGGCAACATTGGCTCCGCACCCGAGTACAAGCGGTTCCAGAAGGACAATCAGGATCCGCGGCACCTGCTCCGGCTGAACGTCTATTTCGATAACAGCATCCGCCTGCAGGATGGCTCCTACGAGGATCGCGGCGGTTTCTGGGCCAACGTCGAGCTCTGGCACCGCGACGCGGAGAGCTATAGGCGCCTGTACCAGAAAGGCATGCGCGTGTTGATCGAGGGCCGTGCGGTCCTCGATAGCTGGAAGGATGGCAACGGCGTCGAGCAAGCGGCGATGAAGGTCCAGGCCAACCGGATTGCGTTTCTGCCGCAGCGGATCGAATCCGTCACCCTGGGCCAGGGCACGAGCCAGAGTCAGTCGCGACCGGTCTCGAACGGCTCGGCTCCAGCTCGAGCGCCGGCACCCACTGGTGACGACTTCGACGACAACATCCCCTATTAGGACTACTGGAAAAATTTCGCGCCCTCGGCGTGAAGCTGCCGGTAGACAGGACTCAATCAGCGTGAGCCTGTCGCCCGGGACCAGCAGAGGCAGAAAAGTCGCGCCACTGCGTGAAGCTGCTGGGAAAGTCACCTTCCACCTCGTGGCTCCCCAGCTACCCGCTAACCCCAGGGTGGGCAGAAGCCGCGGCACAACGTGAAGCCGCGGGTAGCGCTTACTCGAACAGCGTGGAACTGCACATGGACAACGCCTACCGATTCAAGCGCGCCGTACAGATTGTCAGCCACGATCTCGATGCTATCCAGCGCCTGTGCCAGGTCAAGGTCAACGAGGTAGGAGAGGTCCGTAGACTCCGTGCCATCGGGGACGTCTCCATGAGCGCCCAGGGCTACATCAACGCCTGCCACGATTTTCTGGGCCTACCGGAAGACCGGGTACGACAGCTGGTCTGGAGCCTGAACGAACATCGGATGACTCGCCGCGAGCAGTTGGTTGGGGCCTATTTCGGCGATGACCCCGATGACGTCACCCATGAGGTAGAGCTAGCGATCGACTGGTGGAATGGTATGGATGCCACCGAGCGAGAGCACTGGCTGACGCAGGCGGGATCCAGACGCCCACGCGATGCACGCCGCGCCTATCTGGCCTACCTGAAACAGGAGTGCGAGCGGATGGGGTTCCCCTCATAAGTCGCGGCTCAGCGTGACCCTGCTGGTGAACTCAAACCCATGAATCGGGACACTGCCATGGCGAGCAAAGCCCAGACTAGTGTGACATCGATGGGTGGTCGATCTGGAGCGAACGCCCATCGATCAGCCAGGCGCGCGGGCGAAGCCGCAGGTCTGGCCAGAGCCGGAGTCCATACCTGCCCCTACCAGCACCCCGCCTTTCGCTCTTCCTGGCTCAAAGGGTATGCCCAGGCCCAGCAACAGAGCTTCGACTTCTAGGCCAACCTGTTCGGGTCTGTATAGGGTTTTGCCTTCCGCAGGCTTTGAGCCATCGCCACCCTAGACCTTCTTGTCATTCCCCCGAAGGTCTGCGCGATGTTCGCTCTGAGTATCCTGTGCTTGTCCGTCACCACCGTCCTCGCCGTTGCGGCCGCAGCCCTGAGCGACTCACGCGAATGGATTGTAGACGTCGTGACCGCTGAGCGTTTTCTCGCAGAGATTGATGCTGCCTCGTGCCGGCAGCCTGCTGGAAAACCCACCTTCAGCGCTCGGATGCTCAACCGGCTCCTGGAAAAGCTTGGACCGTTGGCCATTCTCGGCGGTGCAGGCCGTGGCTAGACCGCTGCTACGCAACACCTCCGGTACGGCGCAGCTCCTGCAGCGCGCCGTGTTCGACGGCTATGATTTTGGCCTCAAGATGCCCTATCTGGCGGGGGCCAACCGCCTGCTGACGAGCCGGGGCGGCACCTTCATTCGCCGCGGCGAACATCCGTTGTCCGGGTATTGGCGGCTGCCGCAGCGGCGGCTGCTGGAAGACCTGGACGTGCTCTTTCACCAGCTGGACGAGCTGGCCGATGGCCGCTTAGCTCAGGACTGGTCGGGATTCAGCCGCAAGATCGCCGACGCCCAGGCAGATGCCCGGCGAGACCTTTTCATCTGGGGCATGCGCCTGCGCATCGCGCCGCTGTCCGGGGGCGGCGTGGTGCTGTCCGGGGACTATCACCCGGGCTGCGTCGCCGTGGCCAAGCGCATGCACGGCGCTTTCTTGTCCACGAGCCGCGCCTGGCGGGTGCCAGCCTCGCCCGAGATTGTGCGCAGCAACCTAATCCTGGAGCTGGGACTGCTCGAGGAGCAGTTCGAGATGCTCGACGTGCTCCAGGAGCTGCTGTCGGATGCCTCGGTCAGCGCCGCCCGTGACGTCACCGCGATGTCGATTGGTGGACCGCCCCAAGAGCGAAGCGCGGCCTCAGTCGACGAGGACAGTGCGGCGGACGTCTACCTGGCCGCAGTGCCTGACATCGCCAAGACCAGTTGGACCCTTCAGGCCATCGAGGCCGAGCTCAAGCCGTATTCGCTGATGTCACATCAACCTGCAGGCATCCGGCATCTCCTGCAGCGCACCAGCGCGCTGCTGGCTGACGACATGGGTCTTGGCAAGAGTCGCCAGGCGGTTATCGCTGCCGGCATACAATCAGCAGGCCGCCAGATCCTGGTGGTGGTCTTGGCCAGCTTGGTGATCAACTGGGAGCGGGAGATCCAGGCGGTCTATCCAGATGCCAGCATTGCTCGGCAGCGTTATCAGGCTGAGGCCCAGTGGGTGATCGTCAACTACGAGCGCCTGGGCGACTTCGTCGCGCTCGCCGATCAGTTCGCCGTGATGATCGTCGATGAGGCCCACCGGCTGAAGGAGCCCACGGCCGCCTGGACGCGCAACGGCTTCGACATCGCTGCCAAGGTGCCCAATCGCTACCTGCTGACCGGGACGCCGGTACTCAACCGGGAGTCGGAGCTCCACACGCTGCTGCACCTGTCCGGACACCCTATCGGGCAGCTGCCGCTCAAGGACTTCTGCGAGCGCTTCGCCGGTAGCTCCGAATTCCGTCAGGGGCTACGCGCCGAGATCGGCGACTGGATGCTACGCCGACGCAAGGATGTGCTGCCCGATCTTAAGGGTAAGCAGCGGCAGACCGTGCCGGTGGTGCTGGATGAGGCGCAGCAGGTCGAGTACAACGCCATCCGCAATGCCGATCAACCAGTCTTCGCGCGGTTGGGTCGGCTTCGCCAGCTCCTGGAGCGCGTGAAGGCGCCGGTGGTGATGGAACTGCTGGGCGAGCTGGATCCCGACGACAAGGTGATCCTCTTCTGCGAGTACAAGGAGACGGTCACCACGTTGCAGCAGCTGTGCGAGGCCTCAGGCCTGGGGTGCGTTACCCTGGTGGGCACCGATAGCCTGACGAAGCGGCAGAAGGCAATCGATCGCTTCCAGCAGGACGCCGATTGCCGGGTCTTCATCGGCACGACGTCAGCGGCCGGCACCGGCAACAACCTGACCGCAGCTAACTACGTGTTCTTCCTAGGGCTGCCTTGGACGCCGGGACTGCAGGACCAGGCAGAGGATCGGGCCTACCGCAATGGCCAGCGGCGGCTGGTGGTGGTCAAGATCCCGCTGGTGGAGAACTCCATTGATCTGCAGCTGTGGCAGATGCTGCAGGACAAGAGGCGGATTGCCCAGGACCTCATCGAGCCAGACGCGGTCAATAAGGCCCAGGAACAGCTCGCCAGAGATCTATGCCCGTGAACGACATGCACATAGCCCAGGCGTTCGTCGCCCGGCTGGAGCGTGAGTTTTTACACTGTAACTGCCTGATGAGCGCAGCCTGTCTCGATGGGGGTGCTGCGCTGTGTGTGATGCCCAAGCATTCGAACCTGACTATCACCCTGCAGCTCGACGTCCCTCGGCTACGTGATGCTGGGTACGTGGACTTCATGCTGCAACTGATCCGTGCACAGCTGCACTGTTGTTGAACCACGAGCACCCCGCCTGGTCAGTCTTTTTGGGTGCTCCACACTCATCCCCTATAGGTTGGCAAACCTGTGGCTTCGAACTGAGCTCGCCTCCGCCTTGTGCGGAGGTTTTTTTCGTCTGCGGCTAATCTCTTTCGCTCCAGATACGGTTATCTCCTGCTTTCCAGACAGGTGACTGGCACCGTGAGTCCCACTACGAAATGGGGCCTCACCGCACATGATCTGGAAGCTCAATACCCTCTCGCCGCTCGCCTTCGCCGTCGCATTGGCAGGCTGTGCCCAGCAGGAGCCTGCGTCGAGCGCACCCGGCCCCGACAGCTCGCGCAACCCAGAGCTGCTACAACCCGACCTCTATCCGAAGGGCGCAGTGTCTGAGCCCCAGGTCCGGTACGGCCGCTACACCCTGGTCAACACCGCGCCGGAGACCGAGCAGCGGGACCTGATGGCCCAGATCATCGACGTGAACATCCCGGCCAACATGAAGCCGACCGTTCGCGACGCCATGCAGTATGTGGTCAATCGCTCTGGTTACAGCCTCTGTGGCCCGGAGCAGGGGCACGTCAACATCCTCTTCACCCGGCCCCTGCCGGCGGCGCAGTACAAGCTGGGGCCCATGAGCCTGCGCAATACCCTGCAGGTACTGGCCGGCCCCGCCTGGCAGGTCAAGGTCGACGAGGTCGTGCGGTCGGTGTGCTTCGTGCTCCGCCCGGGCTACCAGCTGCCGGAAGGCCAGCGCTACGCTGGTGTGCCGGCAGCTACCCCGAGCACAGCACCCAGCAAACCCGCACCGGCCTCCAGCCCAGTGGTGAGTGTTGCCTCTGTGCCCCCCGCCAAGCCTCTGGACACGCACACCGAACCTGCCAAGCCGGTAACGAACGTCGCTACCACGCCAGGGGTCAAAACTGTGCCCGCCGGCGCGGCGCTGACATCTGCGTCGGTTAATGCGCCTGGGGAGGCCTTGTCTGTCAGGCAATCTCCGAATGCCTTCTCGGCGAAGGGCACTCCTGCCAAAACTGCTGTCCTTGCACCTGCGGCCAAGCCCACGAACGTAGCTGTCACCACACCGGCAGCCAAGCCTTTGCCCACTGCTGTCTCAACCCCTTCCGCCGTGTATCCCCTGCCGTCGGTCCGCCTGACCGAACCGGCCTCGGCCATGCCCCAGACCTGGGATGCGCCCATTGGCAGCACCCTGCGCCAGTCCGTGGAGGCCTGGGCCAAGCGCGCCGGCTGGCAGGTGGTCTGGGAACCCGACGACCTGGACTACCCGATCGAGGCCGCGCTGCACTTCCGCGGCACCTTCGCCGAGGCCGTTGCCCAGGTCTTCCCGCTCTACGACGGCGCCCGCCGCTCCTTCATCGTCGATGGCAACTCCAGCCAGCGCATCGTGCATGTTTCCGAGAGGAAGAAGTCATGACCCACCCCCTTCGCCTGAGCGCCCTGGCGGCGGCGCTCCTGCTCGCCAGTTGCTCGGTACAACGGGTGGACGAATCGGCCCAACGCGCCGAGAACGACGCCGCCATGGCCAGCCAGTACGCGGCGTTGCTGCGTAACCAGCAGCAACAGCCCAAACGCGAGACCGTCGTGTTCAGCGACAAGCCCTGGGTCTCCACGCAACCGGTGGTGGCCAAACGTGGCATGCCCTCGGCGCTGGACTGCGAGCTGAGCTATCGGCCGTCCGGTAGCGTCGGCATCACCGAGATTGCCCAGTACATCACCAGCCAGTGCGGTATCGCCGTGTTGGTCTCGCCCGATGCACTCAACCCCAATGCCGCAGCGCCCAGCGCACAACCCGCCAGCACCGCACCAGCGCCGTTCCGCAATCCCAGCCCAGATAGCCTGGCAGGCCTGCTGCCTGCAGGTGTAATCACCAACCCGGCGACAATGGGCGCCGCGGCGAGCGCTACTGGCTCCGGGTATCGCGCGTCCGACTTCACCAGCCTGGGCGGCGGGAGCCAGGTCAGCGGCCTCAAGTACAGCGGCAAGGCCTCCGGCCTGCTCGATGAGGTCACCGCGCGCCTGGGCTTGGGGTGGCGTTACTCGCCGGTCGAGCGTGCCGTTCGGATCAGCTACTTCGAGACGCGGGTCTTCGACGTCTGGTCCTTTGGCGACAAGCAGGTCATCGCCAGCACCGTGAAATCCGGGATGGCCACCGCCGCCGGTACCAGCGGCAGTAACTCGGGCGGATCGAGTACCAGCTCAGGTGTTTCGGGCGACTCGGGTAGCCACCAGAGCACCACGGTCACTCTGGAGTCCTCGATCCTCCAGGACATCCAGAACAACGTGAAGGCGATGCTCAGCGTCGCCCCGGCCGGGCGGATGTATCTGGCTCCCTCCACCGGAACCCTGACAGTCACAGACCGCCCTGAGGTGATCTCGCGGATTGAGGCCTACCTCAACAACACCAACCGCAGCATCACCCAACAGGTGCTGTTCAACGTCAAGGTCTTCGAGGTGACGCTGACCGACACGGATCAGCTCGGCCTCAACTGGGCGGCGGTCTACAAGTCGCTCAATACCAAGTGGGGCCTATCGCTTTCCAATACCGTCTCCGGCATCAGCACCAGCGCCACCTCGGCTTCTGTCGGCATTGTCGACACCGCCAACTCCGCCTGGGCGGGCTCCAACGCCATCGTCCAGGCGCTGGCAGAGCAAGGCCGCGTCTCCAACGTTCGGTCGCCTTCGGTCACAACCCTGAACCTGCAGCCGGCACCGCTGCAGATCGGCAACGTCCAGGGCTACCTGGCCTCCAGCTCGACGACGACCACCGCATCGGTGGGATCCAGCACCTCGCTGACACCCGGCACCATCACCAGCGGCTTCAACATGACGCTGCTGCCGCGCGTGCTCGATCATGACGAGATGCTGCTCATGGTATCGATCAACATGAGCAGCAAGCCCACCTTCCAGACCTTCACCAGCAACGGCTCCAGTGTCCAGTTGCCGGACTACGACGCCAAGTCGTTGTCCCCAAAGGTCAAGCTGCGCAGCGGCCAGACGCTGATCCTGTCTGGTTTCGAAGAGCTCAACGAGAACGCGACGAAGACCGGGGTCGGTGATCCCGGCTTCTTCGGCCTCGGCGGCAGCCGCACCCGGACTTCGGGTCATAGCGTCCTGGTGGTGCTGATCACGCCGATCGTGACGGGTTGACCCTATGGCCATCGCCAGCACATCACCGGTCACCCCGGCGCAGACTGCCCAGATCCTGACCTATCACGGCAAGAGCTTTGTGTCGGGCCTGCAGTGGCATCCGTTGGGCAGCCTGACCGGCTACATGATGGAAGCCCGGGAATACGGACGCCTGCACAAGATGGACATCGTCGCTATCCGGCGCACGCCCAATGTCATCCAGGCTGGCTTTGTCGCGCGAAGCGCCGGGGCCATGAAAGGGATGTACTCGTTGGCCGCAGCGCTGGCCGGGCAGCTGGGTCAATCCTGGCTGGCCGCCTGGCAGGTGCCGGGTGATGAGCCTCGCTACGCACTGGTAGCGGTGATCGACGGCGCCGTCATCCCCGGTTATGACCTGGTGGGCTCGGCCACCGAGATCCAGCGCAAGGTCGCCCAGCTTGAAAGCCGCGCGCTGACCTTTGATGAGACCTACCTGCCGCCTGAGTTCGGCCTGGGCGGCAAGCCGCTCGACATCGACGAGCTGTTACAGCCGGGCAATCTGAAACGTGACTACGCCCTCAGGCCGCTTGCCTTCGGGTTGAGCAAGGGCGAGTGGATCCGCGTAGGGGTCCTCGGACTCATCGTGGTGGCCGGGGTTATCGGCTACAGCCAGTGGGAGGCACATAAGCGGGAGCAAAGGCGACTCGCCGCCGTCGCGGCCGAGGCTGCGCGCCAGGCAGAACTGCAAGCGATCAACGAGCGCTCCAAGGAGCAACAGACCATTCATGCCCTGGAGCACCCGTGGGCGAAGCGCCCGGGGGTGCCGGACTTTCTCCTGACCTGCAACGGCGCCATCGATAGGCTTCCACTGTCCATCGCCGGCTGGCTGTTCACCTCGGCCCAATGCGACGGCGTGCTGCTGTCCACCAACTACAAGCGCGACGGCAACAGTACGGCTTCGGCGTTTGTCGCGGCCACGCGTGGTCACTTCGCTGATGAGCCGGCCTTCTTCGACGAAGGCAATGGCGCCGCCCTCAAGCTGACGTTCGAGCCCCCATTGGCGGGCGATGATGAGTTGCTGCAGGCAGCAGTAGCACTGGCTGACCTGACCTCCTGGCTGCATGGGCAAGGCCTGGCACCGATCATCAAGGAAGTCCCGGTAGTCATCCCGACGCCTCAGGCCATGCCTGGCCAGCCGGCCCCACCCGCGCCGCCACCGCCGGACTTCAAGCATTTCGAGCTGACCTTCAATACCGCGCTACCGCCGGACATCGTCCTCAGGGACGTGCCCAGCCAAGGCCTGCGGCTACGCGAGATCAAGACCCTTCTGCAGAGCGATCAGCTGGCCTGGTCGGTGACTGGTGACCTCTATGTCAAATGACTTATCCCTCGTCCTGCTCGGCACCCTGATGCTTGCAGTGACCGCCCCAGTGATCGCTGCCGAGGCGAAGTCCTCCGATCCAGACGGCATCACCGTCGGTGAACTATCGCGGGTCCAGAGCGAAACCATCCTCTACAAAGCCCAGGGCGAGCGTGCCAAGGCGCTACGGGAAATCAATGGTACGTCCCCTCAAGCCACCACTACGCCTCAGCCCAGCTACCTGTCGCAGCCTGTTGTAGCCCCCGCTAGTCGGGTGGGCGGCGCGCCGGAGCAGACCGGCGCCGTTGAGCAGTTACCGGTTGTGAAACTGGTCTACGGCGTTGGTACAGCACTGCACGCCACCCTGCTCTACGCAGGCGGCTTCGAGATCGACGCCTCCCCAGCGTCGACCGATCTCCCCGGCGGCTACCGCGTGGCCAACTTGAGCTTGGACAGCGTGGTGCTCAGCCGCGGCGGCAAACGCTATCCACTGGGCTTTTCCAACCGCGCGCCCAGCTATCCGGTAGCCACCATTGCGACGGGTCAAGTCCCTGGGTTGCCAGTGACCGCCGCGCCGATGAATCCGGTCGCGCCAGTGCCGGTGCTCCCTCCGGCCCCCATTGCTCTTCCAGGCTCCGCGCCTACCGCCATTCAACCCTGAGGTGACCTTGATGGGTTCGAGAAATCACGTTGTGTCCGCGGCGGATGAGCCGGAAGGCGAAGCCAGGGCTATCGGTCAGCGGTTGGCGAATGAGCTGGTCAGCGAGCTACTCCCGCTCCAGCCCCGCCGTGTTCTCACCGCCGAAGGTGCCCTGTGGGGCTCGGTGAAGCCGGAGTTGCGTCAGCTGGTGGCACTGGTTGATGGCGCACGACCTGGTGACCATGCACAGCTGCTGGTATCAGGACAGCACCTGCGCGATCCCTTCGTCATGGCGTTCATGGGTGAGCTGGATCGTGCGGACCTGGACTATCGCGTCGTTCCCAGCACCCTGAGCGACATCCAAGCGCTGTACCAAGTCGCTACGACCCGCGGCGGCGGCACCACCGGTCTCGACAGTACCTCCCGCCAGCAGGAGGTCATCCGTCTACTCGGCGAAGCCCACAGCCGTGGGGCGTCGGACGTCCACTTCGTGGTCGGTCGTGAAATCACGCATATCCTCTTTCGCATCCATGGCCTGCTAACCGAGTACGGTCAGATCCAGAGTCGCATGGGCCGCGAGCTCTGCTCAGCCTTGTACAACTCCATGTGCGACGTAGCCGAGGAGCACTATCAGCCGGAGATCAGCCAGGACGCACGGGTCAAGCACGCCTTCGTGGCTCAGCTGGGCCTCTTCGGCGCGCGGGTCGCCTCTCGGCCGTTGGTGGAGGGGCCGCTCATGGTCCTGCGACTGCTCTATGACGAGAAAGCCAAGCAGTCCCTGGACGAGCTGGGCTTTCTGGCCGAGCAGATCGCCCTGCTCGACCGACTGCGCGGACTTCCGTACGGCGTCATCCTCATTACCGGTCCAACCGGGTCCGGCAAATCGAAGACCCTGCAGGTTACCCTCAATCAGCTGCACAACGAGACCGACGGCACCCGCCACATTCTCTCCGTCGAAGACCCGCCCGAGTACCCGATCAAGGCCAACCAATCGCCGCTGGGTCATGCCGAAACCTGGGACGGCGCCATCACCAACACCATGCGTCTGGATCCGGACATCCTCATGTATGGGGAAGTGCGTGACCTCGCCACCGCCCAAGCGGCGTTTCGCGGCGGCATGACCGGTCACCTGGTCTTCTCGACGCTGCACACCAACAACGCGGTGGCGAGCCTGCAGCGGCTCATCGACATGGGCGCCGACCCGAGCCTGGTGACAGACCCTGCGCTCATGTCAGGCCTCATCAACCAGTCGCTGCTGCCGGTACTGTGCACGCATTGCGCCCAGCCATTGGCCTCTCAACGCGACCAGCTGAACCCGGCTCTAATCGAGCGATTGGAACGGGTCATGGATACCGCGAAGGTCAGGCTGCAGGGGCCTGGATGTGGGCATTGCCGCAACATGGGTGTCTCCTCGCGGACGGTCGTCGCCGAGGTTCTGATCCCCAACCATCGCTTCATGCAGATCTTCCGCGACCAGGGTGCCAGTGCGGCGAAAACCTACTGGGTCAGGGAAATGGGCGGGATCACCAAGATCCAGCACACCATTGGCAAGGTCGCTGCTGGCCTGATCGACCCCCGGATGGCCGAGACCATCATCGGGCCGCTGGACCTCGAGCTTTTCGTCCTGGAGCAGCCCAATGCTTAGCCGGGTTCTGGACAGTTGGACGACCTTTGCCGATGCCTGGTACGCCAAGCAGTTCGGTAGCAAGGAGCGCATCCAGTTCTACGAGAGCCTCTGCGCGCTCCTGGAGAACGGTGTCGGCATCGACGATGCCCTGGAAGAGCTACGCGCAATCTTCAGCGATGGCGGCAAAAAGCGCCGGGACCCGACCGCCTTGGCCACCGCAGGCATCAGCCAGGCCGTGCGAAACGGCAAGTCCCTGGGCGATGCCTGTCAGCGCTGGATGCCCTACCAAGAGACCGCAATCATCGCCGCCGGCGAGCGTTCGGGCGCCTTGGTTCAGGCCTTCTTGGACTGCGTGCAGATGATCGAGGCCCGCGGTCGGATCCTGTCTCTGATCCTGTCCGTCACCGTCTACCCCATCATGCTCTGGGCAATGATGGCCTATCTGCTCCACGTCATCGCCTCGCGCATGGTCCCGGCCATGACCCGGGTCTCCAACCCCGAGGGCTGGACCGGCATTCCCTACCTGCTCTACCAGGTCTCCAGCTACGTCAACAACTGGGGCCTGCTGACCCTGATCGTGGTGCTGAGCGCCATTGTCTTGGCCATGGGATCGCTGCCCTATCTGACCGGACCGCTGCGCGTCAGGCTTGACCGTCTGCCGCCCTGGTCGATCTACAAGGCCCTGCACGGATCCACCTTCCTGCTCAACATCTCGGTGATGCTCAAGGCCAACATCAATCAGATCGAGGCCTTGCAGTCGCTGCAACGCGGCGCTAACCCCTGGTTGCGCGAGCGGTTGATCGCCGCCGTCTATGGCGTCAATCAGGGCAAGAACTTCGGTGAGGCCCTGCGTCTGGCTGGCCACGAATTCCCTGATAAGACCGCCGTCCAGTTCCTCTGCGTGCTGGCGACCCGCAAGGGCTTTTCTGAAGCCATCCACCGCTTCAGCAATCGCTGGATCGAGCAGACGCTCAAGCAGGTGGAGCGCTACACCAAGGCCTTTCTCACCTTCTCGACCATCGCCATGGGGCTCTTGATGCTCCTGGTCGTCAGCGGCGCCTTCAGCCTGCAGAGCAACGTTGCCAGCCTCCACCACTAGATCCACTACCCAAGGAACCGTCATGAGTAATCCCACCCCCTGCATCGATCCCACATTTGTCAGCGTCGACGTCGAGTCGCCCAGCGAAATGAAAGAGTCCAAGCCTTTCCGCCTGCCGCCGCGTCACCGGCAGCGTGGCGTTTTCAGCCTGGAAATGATGTTCGTCCTGATCATCGCCGTGGTCGCCCTGGGCTACATCATCTACAACGGCGGTAGCCTCATGGGCTCCCAGGATGTGACCAACGAGCAGTCCAACGTCGGCACCCTCATCGCCAATACCCGCAAGCTCAAGGCCAGTAGCGGCTACGGGACGTCCGGTACCAGCCTGGTTTCCCAACTGGTGGCCAGCAAAGGCCTGCCCAACATGAGCGTCAACGGCAGCAACCTGTACAACGCGTGGGGCGGTTCGGTCACCGTGGTGTCGAGCGGTATGACCTTCACCATCACCGAAAACGCCCTGCCTCAGGATGCCTGCGTCACCCTGGCCACCAAGATCAGCCGTGGCACCAAGGTCACCACCGCTATCAACGGCGGCACCGCCGTCACTGGTGAAGTAGATCCCGGTACCGCCACCAGCGGCTGCAGCAAGGACGCCAATGTCGTGGCTTGGACAATCTTCTGAGCCCGTATGAGCCTGATCACGCAAGCCAACTTCGTTGACCTCTTCCTCGGCCCGGACTTCTCGGACGTGAAGGGCCTCGACGGCTCCGGTAGCCGGCGGGAATCCGCGCCGGCTGCCTGGAGCACTGAGCTGCAGGCGCTGCGCGAGCAATGCCAGGCAAAGTCGACGGAGTTTGGAGATCCGGAGTTCTCGCTCGTCCAGGACGGCATCGTCCTGCGGGTAACGCAGATCAAGGACGCCTTTTCGGAAGACGTCTTCATCATCCGCAAATCCAATGCCCAGATCCGCCCCTTCCACTTGCTTGGGTTTCCCGAATCGCTGGCCACGGCCATGCTGAGTGACCAGGTGCGCGGGCTGGTGATCTTTTGCGGCGAGATGGGCACCGGCAAGACCAGCAGCGCCGCCTCGCTGATCGCCGCACGCCTGCAGGCTTGCGGCGGCACGGCGCTGGCCATCGAGGATCCGGCCGAGACCAACCTCAATGGTCTACACGGCGAGGGGCGCTGCATCCAGATGCAGGTATCCCGCCGCACGGGGGGTTACGAGGAAGCGCTGCTGCGCGCCCTGCGCACCGGTGCCGACATGATCCTCATCGGTGAAATCCGCGATATCCCAACTGCTGTTCAAGCGGTACGCGCCGCCATCAATGGTGTCTTCGTGGCTACCACCTTCCACGCCGGAAACCCTACCCAAGCGCTTGAACGAGTCCTGGCCCTGGCCAGCAATGAGATCAAGAACGCTCGCGAAATCCTGGCTCAGGGTCTGGTAGCGGTAGTGGCTCAAACGCTGGAAACCCGTAATGACCGCCGCATCCTCAAGGTGCGCAGTCTGCTGGTTACCGCAGAAGACGGACCCAGCATCCGCGAGAAGATTCGGGCGGGGCAAATTGCGCAGCTGGACCAGGACATCGACAACCAACTCAAACGAGACCTCTGGGGATGAATACCTCATTCAACAAAGCATCACAGCGGGGCTTCATCGCCCTGGATATGCTCTTTGGCCTGATCGTCTTGGCAGCCGTGATGACCGGTGCCGCTGTTCTGATAGCGAACCAGATGGACTCTCAGAATTATCGGATCGCCGCAGATCAGCAGAAGCAGGTTGCCGACGCTGCGGCCAAGTACCTTAAGGACAACTTCGCCACGGTTTACGCAGCGGCCGGCACCACGACGCCAGCGCAGATCACCCCGGCGATGCTGCGCAACACCAACTACCTCCCCGCTGGCTTCACCGACACCAATGCCTTTGGCCAGACCTTCGTGGTCCTTGCCAGGCGCGTGGCCGCCAACCAGCTCGAATCCATCGTGCTCACCACCGGTGGCCAGACCATTGATGAGATGGGCACCCGTGAGATCGCTGAGAATCTCGGCGCCCCGGGCGGCTTCGTGCCGGTGGCGAACACCGGCATTATCCAAGGCGTGCGCGGAGGCTGGTCGCTGACCCTTAGCAACTACGGAGTGAACCCGGGCGCGGGCCACACCGCCAGTGCCCTGTTCCTGCAGGATGGCACCCTGGCCAACGACTATCTCTACCGGAATGCTATCGCCGGAAAGCCCGAGCTGAATCGGATGAACACCGCCCTGAACATGGGCGGTAACGACCTCAACAATGCGGCCAATATCACCGCTTCGGGTACCGCCAGCATCAGCGGCGATGTAAACGCTGGCCGCAACGTCAACGCGACGGGCAACGTGAACCTCAACGGCACGGTCACGGCCGGCGGAGACCTTCGGGCTGGGTCGATGTACCTGCAGGGCAATGCGTCCATGAACGGCAGCGCCACAGTCGGAGGAAATGTCGCTGTCACTGGAGACACAACTACCGGCTCGATGTATGCGCGTGGCAACGTCCAGGGCGTCACCGCCAGCATGTCGGGGGAGACCTATACCACGGGCTGGTTCAGGACCCGTGGGGATACCGGCTGGTACAGCGAAAAATGGGGCGGTGGCTGGCACATGACTGACAGCGACTGGATCCGGGCCTATGCCGGCAAGAATGTCTATACGCCCGGGCAGATGCGCGGTAACAGCCTATTCTCTGAAGGCCGTACCTATGTCGGGGAGTATCTCCAGCTCAATGGCACTGCGAGCGAGAACGCAGGTTGTAGCCCAAATGGGATGGTCAGCCGTACAGGCGATGGTTTGCTACTTTCTTGCCAATCCGGTGTGTGGCGTCGAAATGGAGGAGGTACACCGACTTGCACCGCCTACACCATCAATGGCTACGACTCTAACGATGCAACGACCTGGTCGTGTCCTGCTGGCTATACAAAGACCGGATGGGACACCGGCGGACAGAAGCAGAGATCTGCATCGACCGCCGGATTGGTCGTTGGACAGAACGACTACGCCACCGTGTTCTGCTGCAAGTTCTAGCGTCATGGCGGGGCCCGCTACCTCAGGGCTTGTAGCAGCCGTAAGAGATGCAGGGCTGGCATCCACCGACCGCGATGGAGAACTGATTGTAGGTCTGATATCCAGCCGGACAGCTGCAGGCACCGGTGTATGGGTTGGAGGTACCGCATCCGCCAGGGGCCCAAGACGCGGCGAAGAAAGTGCCGCCCCAGTGGGTATCCGCCGCCTGCCGCTTCCACACACCGGATTGGCAAAGCAGCATCTACATCTCGTGGAGCTAGCCTGCCTGATATCTTTGCGTAAAAAGGTGTCAGGCAGCCGCAGGGTTGGCTTGCAACGACTCGACATCAAAGCTTGGCAGCATCACCACCTTGGCCGAAACAGGTAGAGCCGTTAGGTATTCGTCGGGCTGCGGAATGACGAGTCCCTGCACGAACAGGTAAAGAAGGTGCTTCAGCAACAGCGCTTGCGCTGCCTCAAGCGCCTGATCGAGTGTTGGGGCTTCGGCAAACATGCCCTCAAAGTCAGGCACGACTACGCGGTACCCATGGACAACCGGTATCCAGGCCGCCGGATAGGGGACGAGCAGGTCCAACACGGCTTGCCGGCCCCGATTGCGATGCCCTTCCAGCTTTCGGACCAGCCGCGTCGCCCGCAGATGGGTGTAACGCTTGAGCATGCTGAGTGACTTGTGCCCGCTGATGGCCGCCACCTCCATGAGATCGAGGGTGCCCAGCTCGAATAGTCGCGAAATCGACTCATGCCGCAGGTCATGAAAATGTAGATCGGCGATACCAAGCTTTTGTAGCATGAAGCGCCATGTGCTCTTGAGACCGTTGGCGGTGTACCGAAATACCGCTCCCGAGGTTTGGGGCTCCAGACGCATCAACACATTCCGAGCCTTGACGCTCAAAGGTACGTCGCGCTTCGTCCCATTTTTCGTGTCATCTAGGTGGATGATCCGACTACGCAAATTGACGCGCTCCCATCGCAACCCCAGCAACTCGCCTTGCCGCATGGCGGTCTCCAAGGCGAGGCTGACCAGTGCGGCCAGATCCTTATTGGGATGGGCATGGGCGTAGCGCATGATCAGCCGTTCTTCCCGCGGCAGGAGCCGACGGTCTCGCCCAGCCGGGGGTTTAGGTTTGCGCACCTGGACGACCGGGTTCAGCTCGCAGGCGCCCCACTCGATCCTCGCAATGTCGAACAGGTTGGATAGCAAGGCCAACTCGAGCCGAACGGTGGAAGTGGATAGCACCTGACCGGTCACCGAATTTCGGTGCAGAAGACGAGCATCGCGGTAGGTGGCAATATCAACCGATGTGATCTCTCGAAATGCCGTCTTCGCCATCGGGACACGACGCAGTTGCTCGATCCGATAGCTCTCCTGCACATACCCCTTCTTCAAGATCGAGACCTGACTGCGATAGCGCTCAAGCGCTTCATCCAGGGTCATCTCCACTCCCTTGCCTCTGCTGCCGTCAAACTGGCGCGCGAGTCTAGAGGGGAATAGTAGGATCGTCAGCTCTGGAGCAACCCTCAGAGGTTTGATTACGGTTGTTGCTGGCGTGTTGGGAGAGGCTTGAAGCCTGATAGGCGCTCATGCTTAGGAGCTTCTCTCTCTATGCCAATTCTTTGGGTAATCCTGACAGTAATGATCGCCACCACCGGACTGCTAGCAGACGGTGAACGACTGTCTAGCAATAGGACAGCGGCTGTGGATGTCGAAGCCTTAGCCTACAACCTGCTTATTTACCGAAACGCGCTAGCGGAGTACGCCTACAACAACCCGGGGGTCGCTGGTGCACCGGCAGACTCCGCGCTGGCCCTGCCGACCTGGTGGGCCCACTCCGCAGGAGTGAGCGGCTATGTGCAGGGGGGATCCAGCTATGCCTACTACGCGGCCCCGCCCAATGGCTTGGTCACGACACTGGCGGAGCTCACCGAATCGGCCGCGGTGGGCTACGCCAACGGTGGCCAGTTGGTCAGCCCTAGCTCAGGGGCGACTGGGGTAGTCCTTCCTGCAGCGATCCCCGCCGGCGCGGCTGTGGCCTACCGCTAAGCACCTTTTTTCAGCCAATAGGACAGCGCCACAGAACGGAAAGGCTCCAGCCGTTTGCGGCACAGCTGTGTCCCAGGGCAACCATATCGGGAGCAGATTCGGTTAAGCGCTGCCCTTGTATGACACACCTGCCACCGTTCGCCTTGTAGGCCAGATGGCCATCGACAGGGGAATCCCATGCGTGTGTTTTTGTGCGAGAAGCCCAGCCAGGGTAAGGACATTGCCCGGGTGCTCGGCGCCACTGGGCGCGGTGAGGGCTGCATTCGCGGCCAGGGCGTGGTCGTCACCTGGGGGATCGGCCATCTCCTCGAGCAGGCCCCACCCGAGGCCTACGATCCGCAGCTGAAGTCGTGGTCGCTGGATGCACTGCCGATCCTGCCGGCAAGCTGGAAGGTCGAGGTCAAGGCCAAGACCAGCAGCCAGTTCAAGGTGGTCAAGGCGCTGCTCAAGGAAGCAACCGAACTGGTCATCGCCACCGATGCCGATCGCGAGGGCGAGATGATCGCCCGCGAGCTGCTGGAACACTGCGGCTACGGCGGTCCCGTCCAGCGACTGTGGCTCTCGGCGCTCAACGACGCCTCGATCCGCCAGGCCCTGGCGAGCCTCAAGCCCGGGACCGAAACCTTCCCTATGTATCACTCGGCACTGGCTCGCTCCCGGGCGGACTGGTTGATCGGCATGAATTTTACCCGGCTGTTCACCCTCCTCGGCCGTCAGGCCGGCTACAGCGGGGTGCTGTCCGTAGGACGGGTGCAAACGCCTACGCTGCGCCTAGTAGTAGACCGCGATCGGGAGATTGCCCACTTCGTCCCGGTGCCGTTCTGGAGCTTGGACGTGCTGCTGGCCGCCAACGGCCAGACCTTCACTGCCCAGTGGCGACCTGCCCGCGACATCACCGATGACGAGGGGCGCTGCCTCGACCAGCGCCTTGCCCAGGCTGCACAGATGCGCCTCACTGCGGGATCTACTGCCATTTCGGTGTCGGTCGAGACCGAGCGGGTCAAGGAGGTGGCCCCCCTGCCCTTCGATCTGGGCACGCTGCAGGAGATCTGCTCGAAGAAGCTCGGCCTCGGGGCCCAGGAGACCCTGAACGTCGCCCAGGCCCTGTATGAGACGCACAAGGCGACGACTTACCCCAGGACCGACTGCGGATACCTGCCCACCAGCATGCTGCCGGAAGTGCCGGCAGTGCTCGAGGCGATCCGGCGCACGGACCCGTCCATTGCCCCGGTGCTGGCCAGCATCGATCCGGCGAAGCGCTCGCGTGCCTGGAACGACGCCAAGATTACCGCACACCATGGCATCATCCCGACCTTGGAGCCAGCCAACCTGGCGGCCATGAGCGACAAGGAACGGGCGGTCTACAGCCTGATCCGCGCGCACTACCTCGCCCAGTTCATGCCCCACCACGAGTTCGACCGGACGGTGGCGGATTTCGACTGCAACCAGGTGGCGTTGCGGGCGGTGGGCAAGCGCATCGTCGTGCCTGGTTGGAAGACGCTGTTCCAGGCCGCGCCCGCCGCTGAGGATGAGGAGGACAGCAAGGAGAAGGACCGCTCACAGATCCTGCCGCCGCTGCAGAACGCCTCACGCGCCCAGGTGCAGCAGGCCCAGCTTAAGGCGCAGCAGACGCAACCACCCAAGCCCTACACCGAAGGCGATCTCATCAAGGCGATGAAGACCGTGGCCAAGCTGGTAACCGACCCGCGCCTGGCCGCCAAGCTCAAGGAGACCACAGGCATCGGCACCGAGGCCACCCGGGCTAGCATCATCCAGGGGCTAATCGATCGTGGGTTCCTGCTCAAAAAAGGAAAAGCGGTGCGGGCATCCGACGCCGGCGTCTCGCTGATCGCCGCGGTGCCGCCGGCAGTGGCCGACCCGGGCACTACCGCCATCTGGGAGCAGGCCCTGGACATGATCGAGGCCGGCACCATGCAGCTGGATGACTTCATTGCCAAGCAAAGCGCCTGGATCGGCAAGCTTGTCGCCCAGTACCGTCAGACCACGCTCAACATCAAGGTCCCGGAGGGTCCGTCCTGCCCGCTCTGCCAAGGGAAGATGGCGCAGCGAAAGGGCAAGAGCGGCGACTTCTGGTCCTGCCTGCGCTACCCCGACTGCAAGGGCCTGGTGAACATCGAAACGTCAAAAGGGAAAGGCAAGGGCGGCCCAGACAAAGCCAGGCGCAGCGGCGCTTCCGCGTAGGATTGACGCCCTCGGGAGCTTTCTTGCCTTTGTCACGGTCACAGCCCCATAATGCAAGCGTTCCACCCCGCTCGCGCGCTGGCGGTCATCAGCGGCAACCCCGGAGTTTCTCGACCTGGTCCTGAAGCTCCACCCCCAAGAGCACGCTAAGCATCGGGTAGGGCGTGTAGATCTTTGCGTGATGCTCTCCCTGTGTCTCCCTGCTCCGCAGCTGACACGCAGCCGTCTAACTTCGTGATAAGCGGGTTTACAGGCACATAGGGCTCACAGAAGGTTCGGTGCATACTGTACTTCGGGCCGACCTGGTGTGTTGGCCCACACTGTTCCTCCCCTTCAGCTGCGTTCGAAGGGTAGCCTGGTCCTCTCGGCATCGCCTGGTGGACGAGGCTACCCCTCGGGTAGCCTTCCTCTCTGCCGGTGCCCGCCGGCGCAAAAATGGGATCCCTTTGTGCGCGGATGCGTGCCTTGCGATTACTGGCCCTAGCCACGATAACGGGTCGGGTGAATGCGACGATCATCAGGACGGTAGGTCAATGCCCAGGGACCACCAGTGCCGGTGCTCACGCTCACAGGTGGCATCTTTCTCTTTAGCTCCACTAAGCCTCACCCTCGCCGAGGCGCCTTGCTGCTAGACCCAGCGCTGCGCCTGGCGCGCTTCTCCATTGCGATAAAAAACGCCGGCCTACAAATTTCAAAGATAAAACGGCACCATCCCTCTCGATGGAAATCCCTGCTCGCCTATCTAATGCTTTCGCCGGATCTGAACTCAAAGAACTCACGCGGAGCACGCTTATTGCTCTGACCTAAAGTCTGCCGCATCCAGACTATAGCGGCGCAATTTCACATAGAGCCCAGCGCGGGAAATTCCTAGACGCTTAGCGGTTTGCCGTAAATTACCGCCGGTTTGTTTGAGAGTCGCGCAGATCAGGTCGCGCTGGCTCAGCTCTATTGGCGTCAGGGCGTCACCTATCACGCCCTCGGACGCAGTTCGACCCGGCAGGCTAAACGGTAAGTCCATCGGCTGGATGAGCGCGCCTTGGGCTAGATTCATCGCACGCTCGATGACATTCTCAAGTTCCCTCACGTTGCCGGGCCAGCCGTGCGCAATCAGTATTGCCAGAGCATCGTCGGCGACGGCCAGCGGCGGCCGCTCCAAGGTCCGGCCCAAGCTCTGAAGGAGCGTCGCCACCAGCATCGGGATATCTTCGCGGCGCTCGCGCAGCGGTGGAACCCGCAGGGTAAGGACATTAAGGCGATAGAAGACGTCTTCGCGAAAGCTGCCACCCGCCACCGCCTGAGCCAGGTCTCGATGAGTCGCGGCGATAATCCGGACGTCCACCGCCTGGGCCTTCTTGGCACCGACCCGGGTCACTTCGCCCTCCTGGAGCACCCGCAGCAGGCTCACTTGGGCCTCCAGGGGCATGTCGCCGATCTCGTCGAGAAACAGCGTGCCGCCATCAGCCAGCTCGAACTTCCCTGCCGCACCGCCACGAGCAGCTCCAGTGAAGGCGCCCTCGACATGGCCGAACAGCTCGCTCTGCACCAGGTCGCGTGGGATGGCGCCGCAATTCACCGCGACGAAGGGCCCATGCCGCCGGACGCTAGCGTTGTGGATCGCCTGGGCGAAAAGCTCCTTGCCGACCCCGCTCTCCCCCAGCACTAGCACGGTGGCTTCGCTGCGGCTGGCCGCCTGCGCAAGACGCAGGCTATCCTGCAAGGCCAGCGAACGCCCCTGGATATCGTTAAAACTGTAGCGCGCTCGGGTGCCCAGCAGCTGACGAGTGATCTCGCGGATGCGGCGATTCTCCCGTAGCGACAGTACCCAGCCACCCTGGGCGATGGGCGCGACGGAGGCCAGGCACGGCAAACCGCTGCCGTCTGGTAGCAACAAGGTGAGGTCGCGGTCCTGGCGTTCCCAGCGACGATCCAGCCAGAGGTCGAGGTCGGTGTCCTGGGTGATGAGGTTGGCAAAGGGGCGCCCCCGCTGTCGGTCGTCGAGCTGCAGCAGGCGTCGCGCATAGCTGTTCAGGCTACGGATGCAGCGGTCTTCATCGAGCAGGATGACGCCTTCGTTGAGGACCTCAAGCACTCGCTGCTGCTCGTCCAGCAGCGCGGTGAGCGCCAACTGGCGGGAGATCGCATCGGCCGCGGCCTGGACCGTGCCCAGGGTATGGCAGTGGAAGTTGCCCACCGCCGCGGTGAGGGTCAGGGCGCCAAGCAGCCGTCCCTGGGTATCGCGCACCGGCGCCGAAGCGCAGTGCATCCGCCGCTCGCGCAGCTCGCGCTTGAAATTCTCGCCCGCCAGGACGAATACCAGCCGCTGCTCGCGCAGGGCCAGGCCGGTGCAGTTGGTGCCCTGCACCGACTCAAGCAGACGACTGCCCAGCGGTGTGAGATCCAGCCCGCAGGCGGCCAGGGTCACGCCCTCGGCATCTGCCAGGTTGAGGTGCCCGTCCGGGTTGTAGCGCAACAGCTCGGCCATGACCGGCGCGGCGATGTCCAGGAGCTCGCGCTGCCGCTGCAGCCGGCGGGTCAGCTCCTGCGACTCGACAAACTCGTAGTGGAATTCCTCCGCGACGATGCCCGCCGCGCGGCTGCGCAGCCAGGACGCCCGGATCACCGGCCGCACCCGGACCAGTTCAGTGGCCCCCGCAAGGCAGTCCATCCAGGCGGCATCCAGCTCGCGCTGGACACCTTCGGCGGCCGACGGCCACTGCAGCTCGCTGACGAATCGCAATTCCTGCGTCAGCTCGCTCGGGGGGACCTGCTCCTGCATCTTCGGCTCCTCGTCCGGTCTTTGGACATGTCCAGCTGGACATGTCTTTTTTATAGACATAAACGCCTACTGGCAAGGCCTGCAGCCCAGTACCTGGCTGTCTTTCCTGCCCTGGCATGGCGGTTGCTCTCTCACTGTCGAGCGCATCGCCCACGCCTATAACAACCACAAGAGAACGCCTCATGCCCAAGACGAAGACTCCCCTCTCCCTCGGCCTCATCGGTACCGGCCGCATGGGCACCTTCCATGCCACCGCCCTCGCTCGGCACCTCCATGGCGCGCGGCTAGTCGCCCTGGCCGATCCGGCGCCCGGCGCCGCTGCCCGGCTTGGTGAGACCCTGGATGTCGCCCATATCCACACCGATCCCCAGGCGTTGATCGAGGACCCCGCCGTTGAGGCTGTGGTAATCGTCGCCCCCGCCCGCAGCCACGCCGAGCTGGTGGTGGCCGCCGCCCGCGCCGGCAAGCCGGTGTTCTGCGAAAAGCCCATGGCCGTGACCCTCGAGGAGGCCGACAAGGCCATCGCCGCTTGCGCTGAAGCAGGTGTCGCCCTGCAGGTGGGCTTCAATCGGCGATTCGCCACTAGCTTCCGAACCGCACGTGAGCTGATCACCCAGGGACGCATCGGGACCCCCCAGCTGCTGCGCTCGCTCACCCGCGATCCGGCGCTGCATAACCCGGCGGCGGTGAAGCCCTGGACCATTTTCCTGGAAACCCTGATTCACGATTTCGACACCCTCAACTTCTTCAACCCAGGTGCCCGGGCGAAACAGGTGTACGCGGTAGCTGACGCCCTGGTGCGTCCGGACTTCCGCGACCAGGGGCTGCTGGATACCGCCGTCGTCACCGTCCGCTATGATAACGGCGCCATTGCCACCGCCGAGGCCAGTTTTCAGGCGGTATATGGCTACGACGTCCGCGGCGAGGTTTTCGGCAGTGCAGGCATGCTGACGGCAGGAGACGCACGTACCAGCGAGCTGGTCTGCTACGGAGCCGAAGGTATCAGCCAGACCACCCAGCGCTCCGACGCGGAATTGCTGCGCGACGCCTATCTGGCCGAATTGCGAGCTTTCGTCGACGCCGTGCGCCAGGGCACGCCGGTACCAGTAGGTGGCGCCGATGCCCGGGCAGCGCTGGCTATTGCCCTGGCCGCCATTGAATCGGTGAAAACCGGCCAACCGGTCGCCGTCGCGGAGTGATGCCATGAGCTCGTCACCCTTCATCCTCGCTGTCAGCGCCGAAATGGTTTTTCTCGACCTGCCCTTCGTCGAGCGCGTCCGCCGCCTGCATGCCTTGGGCTTCGCCGTCGAGATCTGGGATTGGACCCGCCATGACATCGACGCCCTGGCAACTACCGGCGCGCGCTTCACCTCCATGACCGGCTACGTCTCCGGCGATCTGGTCAGCACCGAGGGCCGCGCTGCTCTGCTCGCCAGCGCTCGGGAGTCCCTGGCCGTGGCCGAGCGCCTCGGCTGTCCCTCGCTCAACCTGCACGGCACCGGCCTGGACAATCGCGGCCTGCCGGCCAATCCCCTGACATCGGTCAGCGGCGGCCAATGGCTAGCAGCCGCTACCACCCTGGCGGACATCGCACGTCTGGGCGCGAGCGCCGGCAAGGTCTTCCTGCTGGAAAACCTCAACACGGCCGTGGATCACCCGGGCGTTCCCTTCGCCCGTGCCGAAGAAACCCTTGCCCTGATCGAGGCCGTTGCCAGCCCTCACCTGCGCCTGAATCTGGATCTCTACCATGCCCAGATCGGCGAAGGAAATTTGATCGAGCTGATTCGTCGTGCAGGGCCGGCCATAGGCGAGATTCAGGTAGCCGATGTCCCCGGGCGCTGCGAACCAGGGACCGGCGAAATCCACTACCCGGCGATAGCCCGAGCACTCGCCACCCTCGGCTATCGCGGTGTGGTCGGCCTCGAAGGCTGGGCCTCGGAAGGTGATACCGAGCGCGCCTTGGAACGTTTCCGAACGGCCTTCTCGCTGTAGTCCCGGCTCACCACTGCAACATCAATAACAACAAGAGGAAACCGCCATGATGCTTCGCAAATTACTCTGCGCTACCTTTGCCTTCGCTCTGATGCCTTTCGCCCTGGCCGATTACCGCATTGGCGTCAGCATCGCCAAGGTCGACGATAACTTCATGACCTATGTGCGTCGTAATCTGGAAGAGGCCGGTAAGGCCGAAAAGATCAGCATGCAATTCGAGGACGCCCAGGGAGACGTCGTGCGTCAGTTGAACCAAGTGCAGACCTTTCTGGCGCAGAACGTGGATGCGGTGATCGTCCTACCGGTGGATACCGCCGCCACTGTCAACATCACCCGCGCCGCCACAACGGCCAAAATTCCACTGGTGTACGTCAACCGGCGCCCAGACGATCCCACGCTGCCCGCCGAGGTGGTCGCCGTGGCATCAGACGACCTGCAGGCCGGGCAGTTGCAGGGGCAGTTCATCGCCAAGCAACTGAACGGCAAGGGCAGCATCGCCCTAATCATGGGCGAGCTCACCCAGAACGCCACCCGCGGCCGGTCCGAGGGCGTCAAGGAAGCGCTCAAGGCTTATCCAGACATCAAGGTGGTCGTCCAGCAGAACGCCGACTGGGACCGCAGCAAAGGGATGGACCTGACCAGCAACTGGTTAACCGCCGGGACCCACTTCGATGCCATCGTTGCCAACAACGACGAAATGGCCATAGGCGCCGCCATGGCGCTGCAACAGGCCGGAATGGGCAAGGGTCAGGTTCCGGTAGTGGGGGTGGATGGCCTACCCGACGGCCAGGCGGCGATCAAGCGCGGACTGCTGGCCGCCTCGGTGTTCCAGGACCCACGCGGCCAGGCCGTGCAGGCGGTGCAATCCGCGCTCAGGATGATCCGCAAGGAACCGGTCCAGGCGGATGTCTGGGTGCCGTACGAGCTGATCACAGCGGATAATCTGGCGGGCTACGCGGCACGCTTCAAATAGATCGCGCCCCCCTCGCTGCCTGAATCTTGGCTGGCTGGCCCAACGGAGCCGCCAGCTTGACCAGGATCGGCGCCGACTGCAGGGGTGACCATTCGGCAGGCGATTTGCGCTTCGCTGGCAGGTACCCAAAGTGGGATTGGCAATGCCGCTCGCCCTGACCTCCCCTCCTCGCGCCAGCGACTTCAGCCTGCGCTCGGGGCGGTTTGCAAGCGCTGCCGCAGTTCGTCGATGAGCAGGCGCACGCGCGTGGGCACGTTTCTGGACGAAGGCATGAGTGCCCAGATCGGTAGGTTCTGGGCTTCGGCATCCGCAAGGGATAGAGGTAGCAACCGCCCCGTTGCCACTTCCGCCTCGACGTCCCAGTAACTCAACATCGCCAGCCCCATCCCGTGCAGACAGGCCTCCTTCACTCCTTCCGCGCTGCTACAGGCGAAGCGTCCAGGTATGGGGAACAGGCGTAGCTCGTCCCCGACCATAAAGGGCCAGGACGTCATGGCCAGAGAGCGCAGGCCCTGGTGCTGGGAGAGGTCGCCAAGCGCGCCGGGTGCCCCGTGCCGCTCCAGGTAGACGGGTGCCGCGTACAGAGCGCGGGGATTGTCCGAAAGCTTTCGCCCCACCAGGCGCGAATCCTTGGGATGCGCCAGGCGAATCGCGACGTCGATTCCCTGCTCGACGATGTCGATTAGATCGTCGCTGAGGATGAGTTCCACCTGCAAAGACGGCTGTCGGCGCTGCAATTCGCCGAGCAGCGGCACCAGCACGGCACGACCGAGGAGATGGGGACAGGTCACCTTCAGTGTTCCAGAGGCGATCTCCGGGTCGCTGGTGACGCTGCTCCGGGCGGCCTCGCCTAGATCCAGCAAGGCACGGGCATGGCCGAGAAAGGCCTCCCCTTCCGGCGTCAATGAAATCGAACGCGTCGTGCGGTGCATCAGGCGAACGCCCAATTCGGTTTCCAGAGCGGCCAGGGATCGTGAAATCGCCATGGCGCTGACGCCCAGGCGCCGCCCAGCTCCGGCCAGGCTGCCAACCACGACGACGCTGACGAACACATCCAGGTCTTTGAGGTTCATTCCAACGAAATTCGTTATACGGCCAGTCAATTAGGCCGGATAGTGCCCGCAATCCGGGGAATTTACCATTCGATGCGTTATCTCTGGATGAGCCGCCATGTCGAACGAATCTACCTCACACCCGGACTCAAGGTTGGCTGGCCGCTGGGCGATTTTCGCGCTGACACTGGCCGCCTTCGTGATCGTCACTACTGAGTTCATCATCGTCGGCCTACTGCCCGCCCTGTCGAAGGATCTCGGTGTCTCCGTGGCCATGGCTGGCCAGTTGGTGACGCTCTTCGCCTTCACGATTGCCCTCGCCGGCCCGTTCATGACCGCGTGGTTGTCACGTTACGAGCGCCGTCGGCTGTTCGTCGTTATGGCGCTGGCCTTCGCCCTGTGCAACGCCGCTGCCGCCCTGGCGCCCAGCTACTGGGCGCTCGTGGTGGCACGGGTGATCCCCGCAGCGCTCGTGCCTGTCTTCTGGGGCATCGGCAGCGAAGCCGCTGCCCAGCTCGTGTCCCGGGAAAAGGCCGGCAAGGCCGTGGCCCACGTCTACTTCGGTGTGACCGCAGCGTTGCTCTTCGGCATTCCCCTGGGCACGGTCCTGGGGAATGCCATCGGCTGGCGTGGCGCCTTCTGGATCCTGGCAGCACTGTCCCTGGGAATGATTCCCCTGCTCCTCCTCGCCCTGCCGCGAATCCCGGCGGGTGCGCGTCAGAACATGGGCTCCCAGGTATCCCTGTTCAAAAGCGCCTTCTTCCTAGCCAATCTGGGCCTGTCGCTGGCGATCTTCACGGCCATGTTCGCGGCCTACACCTATCTCGCCGACCTGCTCGAGCGTTCCGCAGGCGTTCCGGCCGCCCACGTCGGCTGGTGGTTGATGGGCTTTGGTACCGTCGGGCTGGTCGGCAACTACCTCGCCGGTCGCCTGGTGGACAAGCACGAACAGAAAGCGAGCGTGCTGTTCTGCACGCTGCTGGCAGTCGGCGTGGTGTCGGCATCCTTTGTCGCGGAGCAGTCGCTCCCCTTCGTCGCGGCCCTGGCCGTCTGGGGCATCGCTCATACGGCGCTGTTCCCGCTGTCGCAGATTCGCGTCATGAACGCGGCAACCACCGGCAAGGCGCTGGCCGGAACGCTCAACATTTCGGCAGCCAATGCCGGTATTGGCCTGGGTGCGCTTCTGGGTGGCTGGGCTATCGGCCACGGCGGCATCACCCTGGCGTGCCTGGGAGCGGGCGTTCTGATCGGAGCCTGTGCGATCGCAACCCCGCTTGTGGAAAGCAGGCGGCCGACCCGCTCGCCTCGCTGACGATCATCTTTCGACCTAACAGGAGTACTTATGGATCTGCAATTGAAAGGCAAGACCGCCGTTGTCACCGGAGCGAGCCAAGGTCTGGGCCGCGCAATCGCCTTGGAGCTCGCCCGGGAAGGCGTCAGGGTGTTTGCCACTGCGCGCAGTGAAGAGCGGCTGGCCAACCTGGTCCGGGACGCTGCAGCCGAAGGTTTGGCACCGATCGTCACCTTCATCCAGGATTTCCTGGATGTCGATGCCGCCAGGAACATCGCCGCTCAGGCGCTCGAAGAAAGGGGACACGTCGACATCCTCATCAACAATGCCGGTGGCAGTCGGCCGATCGACATGATCGGCGAGGATTCGGTGTGGGAAGAAACGATGACGCTCAACTTCGATCGCCACCGCCAACTGACCCAGCACCTGATCCCACAATTCGTCAAGCGCAAGCAAGGCGCGATCTTGAATATCACCGGCACCTATGAAGCCCCCGTCGTCAACGCCGGATCGGTCGCGAAGGCGGCCATGGCCGTCTGGTCCAAGGGCCTGTCCAATCAGCTGGGTAAGTACGGCGTCACCGTGAATGCCCTGCAGCCGGGCCTGCTCGATACCGCGCAAATCCGCCGCCTGTTTCCCGGCGACGCTCGCAGGGAGTACGCCCAGGCGCACATCTCGCTCGGCGACTTCGGTGAACCCCAGGACGTGGCCAACATGGCGACTTTCCTGGTATCCCCGCGGGCGCGCTACGTAACCGGCTCGGTGACCACCGTGGACGGCGGCATGCGCTACTACTCCTTCTAGGGGGCTTTCGGTGCCCCTGAACGGCCGCCCGGGTAGATGAGGATGCCGGACAGGCGTCGAGCGGGCGACGTAGCAGAGGATGACTCGCCTAAGGCCGCCACGGGCGCCTGCTCATACGCGTCCGGCCACCTGCTTTGGGATAAAAAAGGGAAGAGAAAGGGCTCTTCCCGGTGGGCTCAATCCGTATCCGAAACAGGCGCAGGGAAACGCCGTTCCTACCGCTGCGTCGAGCCCCAAGACTGCGCGAGGGCCTAGGCCCCGGTCCAACGCTTGAACAACACGCTGGCGTTGACCCCACCGAAACCGAAGCCATTCGACAGCGCGTACTCGATGGGTAGCTGCCGTGCCTGCAGGGCAACGAGGTTCAAGCCTTCGGCAGCCGGATCCGGGTGGTGCAGGTTCAGTGTCGGCGGCACGACCTGGTCGCGCAGCGCGAGTACGGTGAAGATGGCCTCGATGCCACCCGCGGCGCCCAACAGATGCCCGGTGCTCGACTTGGTCGAGGTGATGGCGACTGGGGACGCGTCGCCAAACACCGCACGGATGGCGGCCAGCTCGCCCTTGTCGCCCACCTGGGTGGAGGTGGCGTGGGCGTTGATGTGCTGGACCTGGGTCGCGTCGATACCGGCCTGGCGCAGCGCCTGCGTCATGGCGCGGCGGGCGCCACTGCCATCTTCCGGGCCGGCGGTGAGATGGTAGGCATCGGCACTGGTGCCATAACCCACCAACTCGGCCAGAGGCGTGGCGCCCCGTGCCAAGGCATGCTCCAACGTCTCGATCACCAACAACCCCGCGCCCTCGGCCATGACAAAGCCGTCGCGATCACTGTCGAAGGGACGAGAAGCCTGTTCCGGGCGGTCGTTAAATCCGGTGGACAGGGCGCGGGCCACGGCGAAGCTGCCCAGGCTGACGCGGTTGATGGCGGCCTCGGCACCTCCGCAGAGGGCAATGTCGGCCTCGCCGCTGCGAATCAGGCGGGCGGCGTCGCCGATGGCTTGGACACCTGCCGCGCAGGCGGTGATAGGGGCCCCCAGTGGACCCCGGAAACCGTGCTGGATAGAGACATTACCCGCCGCCATATTGGCGAGGAACGACGGCGCGGTGAAGGGCGAGAGCCGGCGTGGGCCACGCGCATCGGTGGTCCGTACCGCTTCGGCGATGGCACCGAAACCGCCGACCCCGGAGGCAATGATGGTCGCCGTCCGCTCGCGTTGCGCCTCGCTGGTCGGCTGCCAGCCGGCCTGGTCGAGCGCTTCCTTGGCCGCCACCAGGGCAAACTCGATGAAGCGATCCATCTTCTTCAGGTCCTTGGCGGCGATGGCCACCAGGGGGTCGTAGCCCGCTACCGGATCTTCGGCGTGGTCGGGAACCTGACCGGCGATGAGACTGCCCACCCCGTCGCTGACCTCGGCCGGCAACAGGCTCAGTCCCGAGCGACCGGCCAGCAGCCGCGCCCAGACGGCCTCGGTACCGCATCCCAACGGACTGACGGTACCTACGCCGGTGACCACGATGCGTGTTCTGTCGTTGCCTTGCATTGCATTACCTCTTCTCTCGATGGACGAAGCGCCTGCGGGCGGCCTCGTGTCTTGTTCGCGCCCGATCAAGGCGCGTGCGCAAGGTCGGTGGCCCTAGGGCTTGTCCTTGCAGCGTTAGTCGCGATCGTTTTCTGTAGCGGCCTATGGAAAGTCTTCCGAGCGCCCCTCTGCCGAGGTGTTTTCGTTCCCATTCGGAACACGAAAGCTGCTGGCCCCGGTGAGCGTATTCACGGGCAAACACAGGGCTGCGGTGAGTAGCGCCAAGGCGATATGGCACAGATAAACGGGATCGAAGTCGGCACGTTGCAGACTGGGACTGCCAAGGAGCAGAACGGTCAGAGCAACGCCCATGACCGATCCGATCTGGCGGATGGCCTGATTTATGGCACCGCCCACGGCGTAGTGATCGGCAGACAGGCGACTGACCGCTGCGCCCGCCAGCGAGGGCATCACCAGGCCGACGCCCACGCCACTGAGCACCATGCCCGGCAGCCACTGCGTCAGGTATGCGGGCTCGTGCCCTGGAACCAGGAAGAACCACAGGCCGCTCATTGCGTAGACCAGGCATCCGATCAGCAGCAGTGGGCGGTGGCCATACCGGCTCGCTACCCGGCCCGACAGTGCAGCGGTGGGCACCACCAGCAGCGGTCCCGGCATCATGGCCAGACCGGCCAGGGGCAGCGGGTACTTCCAGATCGCGCTCATGTAGAAGAAGAAGGCGAAGAACATCATCGAAAACGCGATGCCGAAGCTTAGGGTCGCGAGATTGACGTAACTGTAGGTGCGGTTGTGAAACAGGCGCAGGTCCACCAGTGGAGCTGCGGTAGAGCGTGCCCAGACGACGAATCCAATCAGGCACGCCAAACCGACGCTCAGGGCGCCCAACAGCGCCTGCCGTGACCAGGCCGGAGAGTCGGACTGCACGAGGAATAACGCCAGGGCACCGATGCCGACCACCAGCAGGCCCATGCCCACCAGATCCAGCGGCCGCCCCTCGGTCTGTTGTTTCGTCTCCGTCAGCAGCCTTGTTCCGCGCCAGAGCGCGAAGATCCCCAGGGGTACGTTCAGGTAGAACGCCCACTGCCAACCCAGCGAGGCGACGACGAAAGAGCCGAGGCTGGGACCGACGGCCGCGGCCAGACCCCCGACCGCTCCCCACAGGCTAACCGCCACCGCCCGCTTGTTGATCGGAAAGGCGGCCAGCACCAGCGACAGTGATGCGGGCGTGAGCAAGGCAGCCCCGATGGCTTGCGCCACCCTCGCCGCCACCAGCCATTCGACGGAGCCCGCAAGGCCGCAGCCAACGGACGCACCCACGAACAACCAGACTCCGGCGAGGAATACCTTCTTGCGTCCATGCCTGTCCGCCAAGCCACCCGCCGGAATGAGCATGGCGGCATATACCACCGTGTAGGCGTTGAGTACCCAGGAAAGATCTGCTGGTGTTGCGTCCGTGAACCCGGCCCGCAGGGCGCTGAACGCCGCGAACAGCATGGTGCCATCCATGGCTACGAGAAATACCGCGATGGCGGCCACCCAGAACACCGGCCAGGGTGACGGCGTACCGGCCGCCACACCTGTCGATGCGTTTTCGCCGGGGGCCGGTGGCACGTCGGTACGGGTGCTGTCCAAGTGGGTCATGGGATGTCTTCGCTCATTGGACTTTAAGGCGTGTCCTGCAAGGCACGTTGGCCGCAGATTGGCGCGGATCGGTCAGGCCATCCCGAAGGTCTTTCGCAAGCCCTTCTCGACGGGACCGGCCGGCATGAAGCGGCGCAGCCTGGCCAGGAGCGTGGCCTCCCCTTTGGGCGTGTGCCGCATCTTCCAGTCGCCCAGCGCCGCCTCGACGATCGTGCTGGCCACGCCTTCGGGATCGGGTGCCTTTTGAACAGCCTTTTGAATGGTCTGAGCGACCACGCCAAACTGCTGCTGGTATTCCGGGATCTTGACGGCGGTCTGGGGTGCATTGAGATCCAGGTTCGTCCGGGTAAACGAAGGCTCGACCAAGGCCACGCGAATGCCGAACTGGCGTACCTCGTGGTCCAGCGTTTCCGATAGCCCTTCCACCGCATGCTTGGAGGCCGCATAGAGCGCCATATACGGGGCCGGCAGGAAACCTAGCACCGAACTGATATTGACGATGCGACCGGCGCCTTGCGCACGCATGTGCGGCAGCACCGCCTGGATCGTGCGAAGGAGGCCGAAGACGTTGGTGTCGAACAGGCTTCGGGCTTCACCGATCGACGTCTCTTCCAGCGCGCCGAGCAAGGTCCCCCCGGCACTGTTGATCAGGACATCGATCCGTCCGGCGCGCGCGATGATGGCGGCGGTGCCGCGTCGTACCGAGGCTTCATCGCGGACGTCCATTTCGACGAGTTCCACACCCGGGATGGCCTGAGCAGCCTGTTGGCTCCGGACGGTGCCGAACACCCGGCACCCTCGCCTGGCCAACAGGATGGCGGTAGCTCGTCCGATGCCAGACGACACTCCTGTGATGAGGACAACTTGTGCTTTCGACATGTCAGTGCCTTGAGTGGAATGAAGGGGACAGAAGTGATCAGCCGTGCTCAGGAGATGGCTTGATCCTGAACCAGATGGCGTACATGGCCGGCAGGAATACGAGCGTGAGCACGGTGCCTGCGAGGGTGCCGCCGATGAGGGTGTAGGCCAGGGTGCCCCAGAACACCGAATGGGTAAGCGGAATGAAGGCCAGCACCGCCGCCAGCGCCGTGAGGATCACCGGGCGCGCTCGCTGGACGGTGGCCTCGACCACCGCCTGGAAGGGCGGCAGGCCGTCGTGTTCGTTCTGATGGATCTGGCCGATGAGGATCAGGGTGTTGCGCATCAGGATGCCGGACAGCGCGATCAGCCCGACCAGGGCGTTGATGCCGAAGGGTTGCTGGAACAGGATCAGCGTCGGTACGACCCCGATCAGCCCCAAAGGGCTGGTCATGAAGACCATGATCATCGCGGCCATTGAGCGCACCTGAAGGATGATGATGAGCAGCGTCAGCGCGATCATCAGCGGGAAGATCGGCAGCATCGCCTCCATCGCCTTGCCCGATTCCTCGATGGCACCCGCCTGCACGATCCGATAGCCCGCCGGCAAGCGGTCGATGATCGGCTGCAGTTGCTTGAGCACGGCCGTGGAAACGTCCGGCGGTTGCAGCTCTTCGGCGATGTCGCCGCGCACGGTGATGGTCGGCACCCGATCACGCCGCCGCATGAGGGGTTCTTCCATCTGCACCTCCACCTCGCCGACCTGCGACAGCGGAATACGCTGCCCCTGAGCGCCAACTAGAGTGAGATCGCCCAGCCGCGCGGGGTCGAGGCGAACGTCGCCCGCTGCGCGAGCCACCACTTGGACGGTACGGATGTCTTCGCGGACCGCCGTCACCGGCACGCCGCTGAGCAGGAATTGCAGCTGCTGCGCCACGGCGCTTGAGCTCAGGCCTATCGCCTGCAGGCGATCCTGCTGCAGCTTGAAGCGCAGCACCGGCGTACGGGTGCCCCAGTCGGTGTTGACGGTGCGCATCATCGGACTTGCACGCATCACCTGCTCCACCTCCGCTGCCACCCGACGCAGCACCTGCGGATCAGGGCCGCTGACCCGGTAGGCGACCGGGAACGGTGAATAGGGCCCAAACACCAGCTGAGTGACCCGCAGCCGCGCCTCGGGCGCAAGCCCAGCGGCAATGGCCTCGCGCAGGCGCAACTTGAGGGCTTCGCGGGCCTCCGGGTTGTCGGTGCGGATGATGATCTTGGCGAAGGACGGATCCGGCAGTTCTGGGCTCATCGCCAGGAAGAAGCGCGGCGCGCCCTGCCCGATGTACGAGGTCACGATTCGGGCATCGTCCTGCTGGGCGAGCCAGGCCTCGACCTTGGTCGTCGCCCGCTCGGTCTCGGTGATCGAGGTGCCATAGGGCATCTGCACCTCCACCATCACCTCGGGACGATCGGAGATGGGGAAGAACTGCTTCTTGACGACAGCCATACCCAGTATGGCGCCGACGAACAGCGCTATTACCAGCAGCGCGACCAACCACTTGCGCGCGATCACCTGATAGAGCACACGGCGAAAACGGTTATAGCGCGGCGTGTCGTAGAGCGTGGTGTGCCCGCCTTCGACGGTCTTGGTTTCTGGCAGCAGCTTCACCCCGAGGTAGGGCGTGAACACCACCGCCACGACCCAGGAGGTGATCAGCGCGATGCCGACGATCCAGAACATGTTGCTGGTGTACTCACCCGCGGTTGAGCGAGCGAAACCGTTGGGCATGAAGCCCACGGCCGTTACCAGGGTGCCGGCCAGCATGGGGGCGGCGGTATGGCTCCAGGCATAGGCCGACGCCTTGACCCGGCTATAGCCCTCCTCCATCTTCACCACCATCATCTCGATGGCGATGATGGCATCGTCCACCAGCAGACCCAGAGCCAGGATCAACGAGCCGAGGGTGATGCGATCGAAATTCTTGCCCGTGGCGGCCATGATCAGGAAGACAGCGGCCAGCGTCAGGGGCACCGCCGCGGCTACGACGATGCCCACCCGCCAGCCCATGCTGACGAAACACACCACCATGACCACCAGCAGCGCAACGAAAAATTTGACCATGAACTCATCGACCGACGAGGCGATGTTGACCGCCTGATCGGTCACCTTGGTCAGACTCATGCCCAATGGCATCTCAGCGTTTATGGCGCCGACTTCGCTTTCGAGTGACCTGCCGAGATCCAGGCCATTCCAGCCGTCGCGCATGACGATGCCAAGCAACAGGGCAGGCTCGCCACCGCTGCGGATGACGAAGGTCGCAGGGTCTTCATAGCCGCGCTTGACCGTCGCGATGTCCGTCAACTTGAAGGTGCGGCCTTTGACGATCACCGGGGTATCGCGAATGGCATCGAGCTGATCGAAAGCCCCATCCAAGCGGACAAACACCTCGGGGCCGCGGGTTTCGATGGAACCCGCGGGGGTCAGGACATTTTGCGCATTGAGCGCGGCGAAGATGTCCTGGGGCGAGACACCCAGGGTCGCCAGGCGATCATGGGAAAATTCCACATAGATGCGCTCGGTCTGCTCCCCCAGGATGTTGACCTTCTTGACCCCCGGTACATGCAGCAGGCGCTGGCGCAGCGTCTCTGCCTCGCGCGCCAGCAGTCGTTGCGGCTCGCCCCGGGCCTTGAGCGCGAAGAGCGCGAAGGTGACATCGGCGTATTCATCGTTGACCATTGGCCCGATGACTCCGGCAGGCAAGGTCTTGGCTTCGTCACTGATCTTCTTGCGCGCCTGGTAGAACTCCTCCGGTACCTCGGCCGGCGGCGTGCTGTCGAGCAGCGTCAAGGTGGTAAAGGCCAAACCCGGACGGGTATAGGTTTCCGAGCGGTCGTACCAGCGCAATTCCTGCAAGCGCTTCTCCAGCTTCTCGGCAACCTGATCCTGCATCTCCTGCGCCGTTGCACCTGGCCAGGCCGTGATGATGGTCATGACCTTTACCGTAAAGGCCGGGTCTTCCGCCCGGCCCAACTTGAAGAAGGCCAGCACCCCACCGACCGAGATCAGCAGGATCAGAAACAGGGTGATGGAGCGCTCGCGGACGGCCAGCGCCGACAGATTAAATCGGCGGTCGCTCACGGCTGCTTTCCTTCAAGAGCACTGTTGGCATTCGTGGCCAACCGGATCGTTTGGCCTTCATGGAGCAGATGAACGCCGAGGGCCACGACCCTGTCACCCTCCTGCAGCGGCCCGTCTACCAGAGCGGTATCATCCGACACCTGACGAACCTGCACGGGTACCCAAGCAACCTGTTCGGGCGAGCCCTGGATACGCCAGACCCCCGCGCCCTTGCCCTCGTCATACAGCGCACCCAATGGCACCTTCAAGGCGTTCGCCCGCTGCACAGTGTCTTCCGGGATGCGCAGTGTCACCGTTGTGCCCAGGGGAGCACTGGCCAGCGCCCCTTCGAGCACATAGCGCGCCTCAAAGGTACGAGTCTCGCGGTCGGTGCTATCCGACAACTGCCGCAGCCGCGCTGGTCCCGGCTGTTGCGCCCCACCTAAACGGCTGGCTTGTGCCAGTGAGCCGAGCGCCGGACGCAAGGTTTCCGGTAGCTGGACGACGACCTCGCGGGCGCCCGCGCGGGCCAGGCGCACCACGATCTGTCCTGCTGCTACGACCTGCCCGGGCTCGGCTAAGGTGTCGACCACCGTGCCATCCGCATCGGCAACCAGGACGGCATAACGGCTGGCATTGAGCGCTACTTCGGCCTGGGCTTCGGCAGCCTTGAGCTGGGCCCTGGCCGTATCCGCAGTGGCCTTGATCTGATCGTAGCCGGAGACCGAAATTGCCCCTGTGCCTCGCAGGTCACGATAGCGAGACTCATCGTCCGCCGCTTGGCGAGCCCGCACCTGGGCAGCTGCCACGGCTTCGCGCTGAGCCTGCAGGGCCAGCTGCAGATCGATGGGATCGAGTTTCAGCAGCGGCTGCCCGCGCTTGACGGTTTCGCCGATGTCCACCAGCCGTTCAGCGACCTTGCCTGTCACGCGAAAGCCGAGATCGCTCTGGATCCTCGCGGCGACGATACCGGTAAAGGTACGACTAGCGCTCTCGGCGGGCTCCGCCACTGCAGCTCGCACCAAAGGCGCCTGCGTACGGGGGTCGCCTTGGGAAGGGGCGTTGCAGCCGGCAAGGGACAGCGGAAGGACTGTAGCCACCACAGCAGTGGAGAGCAGACGGCGCGCGAACATGGAAGCTCCGAGAGGATGCCAGCAGAGCGCGCAATGTGATACGAGTGACCATATTAGTCAATAGTCACAACTCGATTTAAGGGGCGAGGCTTCGCAGTACCAAGTTGGCCAACTCGGCCGGAGCGACGTCGAAATGCTCGAAGCTGTACTGGAGCATCAGCGGATTCAGATAGGGTCGCAACACGAGATAAGTCGCCAGTGTCACGTCGTCGATCGGTGTTTTGCGCTCGAAGTGTCCTTCCCAGCGCCCCTGCTCCAGGATCTCCTTGAGAAGCTCCTGCACACGTGCTTCGTAGCTGATCGTGGCAGGCCAGCGACCCGACGCCGCAGAAATGGCGATTTCATAGAGTTTTCGGTCATCTGAAAACAACTGTAGCGTTGCATTCGGAAGGCTCTGGAACAGCCTCCTGAGCTTCTCTGGAGGTTTAGTAGTCGAGGCAACCGCAGCTCTGGCCTCAGCCTCGATTCCCTGCAGACAATCCGCACAAATAGCCTCACCGATCGCCTGCTTCGAATCGAAGAACTTGTAGATGTAGGCCTTGGAAAAACCGATGCTCCTGGCGAGTTCGGACACGGTGGTTTTCTCGTACCCGTAGCGGCTGAAGTGTTCTTTCGCTGCCACCATGATCTGGTGACGGACATCGTGCTCGGCCGGTCCACGGGCCTGGCCGGGTGAAACAGATTCGGTAGTCATGGGATGGGCGTTCCGGCAGTTGCAAAATGAAACGGAAGGTGACCAATATACACATTAGTCACCATCGCCGTTAGGCGTTGCTCAGGATAAAAGCCCATGCGCTCCAGACTCCAGATTATTCTGCTCACCAGCGCCACCCTGGCGAGCGGCTGCACAGTCGGCCCCGACTACCACGCCCCAGTAGTTGCACTACCTGCAGCCTTCCAGCAGCAGCCGGCGGCATCGCCCTTTGCTGATCAGGCGCTTGCAGGCTGGTGGGACCGTTTCAACGATCCGCTCCTGAGTCGGCTGGTTGAAGAAGCCCTTGCGCAAAATCTCGATTTGGCCCAGGCCGACGCACGTATAACCCAGGCTCGCGCTGGCGTTACGGCGGCCAAAGCCGCGCTATTGCCGGTAGGCGATCTCAATGGCCAGGCCGGACGTGCTTATCAGTCTTTGGAAACTCCGCTTGGACGGGTGCTCAATTCATCGCCCGGCTACGACAGGAGCGGCTCTTCTTATGAAGTCAACCTCGACTCAAGTTGGGAGCTAGACGTATTTGGCGGCCTGCGGCGAGGTCGCGAGGCCGCACAGGCCGACTACCAGGCTTCCTTGGCCGGTGCCAGTGCCGTGCGCCTAGCCGTGGCTGCCCAGATGGCAGATCTCTACCTCGATATCCGCGGTCTGCAGAGTCGCCTGGCGATCGCTCGGCGCCAGGTCGATACCCAGCGGGGACTGCTGTCGATGGTCACGCTATTGAATAGCAAGGGGTTGGCGACCGAAAGAGAGCGTAACCAAACCGCTGGCGGGCTAGCTGAGGTTCAGGCGACGATACCGGCTCTACAACATGCTCTCGAACAAGGATTGAACGCGCTCGATGTTATGTTGGCCAAGCCGCCTGGCACCTATCGAGCTGAGCTGGCGGTGGTAGCACCTATTCCCACGGCACCCCGTATCGAAACAGCTGGCAGTCCCACCGACTTGCTCCGCCGACGTCCCGACTTGATTGCAGCCGAACGGCTATTGGCCGCCGCAAACGCACGGATAGGCGTCGCGGTTGCCGAGTACTATCCCAAGTTGTCCCTGAACGCCCTTCTCGGCAGCGCCACTACAATCTCCAGCAGCAACCTATTCAGCCACGATGCCAATCAGGCAGTAGGCGCCCTGGGCGTGCGTTGGCGGCTTTTCGACTTCGGTCGTATTGATGCACAGATCCAAGCGGCCAAAGGCCGCGACGCGGAATTGCTGGCGGCTTACCGGCTAGCGGTTCTACGCGCTACGGAAGACGTCGAAAACGCCCTATCTGCCCAGCTTCGCCGGGAAGAGCAAGAAGCATTACTTGCCTCAGGAGAGGCATCGCTAACCCAAGCTCGCCAGGCTGCTTCGGTGGCCTATCAAAAGGGTGTGGTGCCCCTGATTGAGGTTCTGCAAGCGGACGAGCGCTTGTTGAGGACCGCAGATGCACGGGCTCAGGCGCAAACCTCTGCTGCGCAAGCGACGGTCGCGACTTTTAAGGCGTTGGGAGGTGGGTGGCGTGCGGAAGAGAAAGTTAGGTTTACAGCGATGGATTGAGGGTCATCTAGAGCTCGAAAAAACCGACGTTGCGCGACCATCAATAGTTCTACGTTAGGGGGTTGGGCGAGGGCTTCTCGGTCAGGCAGTGCTCAGTGTTTTTCTTCTGCATCGCTACGCGAGACCGCTTCGCCCGCTCGAATCTCTTCACAGGCCCAATTGACAACTACGGCGCAGCTGAACATTCTTGCCCCATGTTCCGCTGACGTCGTCAGCAACATGCCCAGGCAGTTCTGGATCTCAAGACTGCAACGTGGCCACCCACGTCGATCCGCACCCATAGTTCGCCAAGCTTCCGGAGGCGCGAACGGTTGACCGGTTCTACCGGTTGATGGAGGCACCTCACACATCTGCTTTACCTACCCAGCGGGGACACACTCCCCCGCCCGGGATCAGTGTTTCTCCGCATAACTCACCTGCAGGAGAAACACCATGACCACCACTACCCTGAGCTATCGCTTTGGCGAATCCGTCGGTACTGCCCTGCGTGAAATCATTCGCTCCGTGCGTAATGCTCAAACCCAGGCACGTGCTGCGCGTCCGTCCATAGCACTGGCTGAACGTCGTTTAGTCGAGTTTCCGCAACCGATCGTATCGACTGCTGTGCTCGAGGAGATGGATCACGTGCCGGCGTTCGTTCGCCGCAACGCGATCGACCTCAATACCTGGTTTAAGCAAAACACCCAGGAAGCCCAGCCTGAGAAGCCCAAGCGTGAGCGCAAGCCGCGCAAACCCAAGGCTGCCGCCTCTGTCACAGAGCCCGCCCAGTCGCCAGCGCCCCGCGCGTTGCGTCCGGGCTCCTTGGACCAGCTGATTGCCCCGTTCGACCCTGAGGTCGCGATGGCCAGCTGATTCACACCTTACCCACCCCTGTCGGGAAACCTCCCGTCAGGGAGGTTTTCCTGACGCTACCCGAAAGGAAAGCTATGGCTTCGAAACGACTCGCTGCAATTGCAGACGACTTCCGTAAGGTTGGTACCACCGCCATGGGCGCGGCCCTGATCGGTATCTTCCTGAGCGATCACCAGGTCCTCACGGTCTATACCTTCCTGTCAGGTGCTATACTCTGGCTCATTGGTATCTGCCTCACTCGGGAGGATTAACATGGACCAAACCACCTTTGGCGTCCTGATGTTGAGTGGCATGCTCGTGTTCTTCAGTGCTGTTGCGGTTTGGGCTGACTGGCCCAACGTCAAACACAAGGCATTGAAGCTGATCCGCTCGCATTGATGCACCGCTCTACCAAAGCCCTCCTCTGGAGGGCTTTTTCCATTTCAGAGGTATTGACAAGCGGTATGGCCCTGAACATTCTGAGGATGTATGCCGCTGACGTTGTCAGAAACATGCCCCAGGCAGTCTCGGATCTCACGACTGCGATGTGCCCCAAGCACATTGATCCAAACCCAAGTTCGCTAAGCATTCGGTAGCGCGAACGATTGACCGGCACCCCCGGTTGATGAATGCACCTTCCACCTACCCTCGACGGGACTACCCGTCAGGGCCGGTCTCCGTCACAACCTGGAGACCTCCCATGAAAAGCGGTCTTGCGTTGTACCAGGCATTGCGCTCCATCGATGTCCCTGATGACAAAGCAACTGCTGTTGTCGATGCTCTGGAGTCCGATATGCAAACTCACCTTGCTACCAAGGCTGATCTCGCACAGCTCGAACTCAAGCTCACCATCCGCATGGGCGTCATGCTCACGGCCGCTGTTGGCGTCATGCTGACTGCGTTCAAGTTCATGCACTGACCTGGCACCACCCTTTCTGGCTACACCCACCCACGCGGGGAATACTCTTCCCCTCCCGGGCAAGGTGTTCTCCGTTTTCACCTATTGAAACTGGAGATACACCATGAGTAACCAAGCCAACGAAAGCCAATACTTCGACCTGCACACCACCGGTATCGGTTACCTCAACCGCATCCGCGAAGTGAAGCCCAAAGGCAGAGGCGCCAAGCCATTTTTGGCCGTCGCCGTAGCTGCCCTGTGCGGTAACAAAGAAGCGGCGGAATACCGCTACATCGACTGCAATGTCGTCGGCGCCGAAGCTGAAAAGCTGGTTCGCCGCTGCATCGATGCCGTCAACGCTGAGAAGAAGGTCCTCGTGTCCTTCCGTATCGGTGATTGCTGGGCTGATCCCTTCACCTACTCTTCCGGACCGAAGCAGGGACAACACGGCGCAAGCCTGAAAGGTCGCCTCCTGTACATCGGCTGGATCAAAGTAGAAGGTGAGTTCGTCTACGAAGCCAAACCGCGCGACGCAGCCCCGGCTGAGCAGCAAGGTACGGATCAAGGGGATGACAGCGACCAATCGGCCGCTTGATTCACCCAGTTCTTCCAGGCGCCTACCGGGCGCCCCTGCTCTACCCAGGCTTTGCCACCTTTCTCTTCGCACACCCATCCGGGGGCACCATCCCCGGACCGGGGCATGGTGATCTCCATTAGCTGAATTTTGGAGCCCATCATGCAAGTCATCGCCACCCTCAAGTCCGAGCTGCCCGCCCTGCCCCTCGTTGCCGAAGTCTCCTATGACGACGTCGCCGAAGAGCTGCTGAGCAGCGACCTGTTCTGCGACAACGCCTGGTTTCTGTTCGAAATGAACGCCACCAGCGCTGACCACGTTCAGGCCTGACTGACCACACCCTACTAGGCGCCCTCGGGCGCCTTTGTCTTTTGGAGGCCCCATGGCAACCAATACCACACCTGCTCACAGCAAGTTCGATCACGACGACGCCGGCAACAACTACCCGTTGCAGGTCCTGAAGTCACACCGTGGCTACTACCTGGGCACAGTGGACGATGAGGGCCGGCCCTTCAGTCGTGAATCGGCCGAATACTTCCGCAGCGAACAGGCTGCAGAAGGCGCACTTCACTCAGGCAAGTGGACTCGGCATTCGCTGGGCATCTGACGAGCTAAAATCTACCCTTGAGGGATTCATCATCCCTTGAGGGCATGATGAATCCCAGGACGTTGGAGGCATCATGGACTTGATTATTCAACACTTCGAAGGCCAGGCATTCGTCAGCAACCCTTACGCACCTGGTACCTCTCTTCGCCAAGACCTCTTCGAGCGGCAATTCACCATTCTCCTACATGGGTCGATGGAGCGCCTTGAGGACTCTGGTCGCGGCACTTTCCACATCGATGGGTACGTCAAGCTCGGCCAGTGCGGCCTGCTCGATGACATCCTGCCCATCGCCCTGGATGCTGTCCGACAAGATCGCTATCCAACACCCGCAGCAGCGCTTACCTTCTGCCCGAAACGGATCTCCGTTTCCGATCGCCACGGCCACCTGGTTCTGGCGGGCAAGGTGGATCGTGAGAACCACAGCATCGACTGGATCGACCCCTGCCGCACGGCCGAGGAGGAAAAGGTGGTGCTGGCTCAGATCCAGCTGTTGCGTTCGCGCTCTGCGTTCCAACATGGCTGGGACAATTTCAGCACCTCGCGGCTGCTGGAAACCGACGCTGACCTACTTAAAGGCCGGCTGGTCCACAAAGCCTGGCGGGCGCACGTCCGTGCACTGCTAAGCACCTGATCTCACCCTCCCACCCGGGGACACCGTCCCCAGGGGGCGGCTGTCTGCCAAAATCAGGAGCTTCGCTATGCCTCACCATCTGATTATCGGCAACGCTATTCACAGCAGTGCAGCAACCCTCCGGGAAGCCCTAACAGGACTTGCGATGCTTCGCGCACAGGGACTCAAGCCGCGGTTGTTTTACTCCCTGTCCTTCGATTCGTTAGGTAGCGAGCTGGACGATGACGGTCGCCCGCTGCACTACTACACCCGGATGTCCACGAATGAGTTCGAGGCCTACCTGATCCGCTTCGAGCGGATTCGCCTCCTGACCGACCCTGAGCACGCTTCGCCGCCGTTACGGGTCGTGGACGTCCGGGGAGTGCTTGAGGGACGCGACTACCACATCGCCAAGCTGCTTTACCCCGGCTTCGCCGAGGAGCCCGAGATTCGTGTTCAGACGCTGCTGATGCGAGCTACCCAAGAGCTCGTTGACCTGCAGGACCTGCTCCACATCTAGCCTCACTTCTATCCACCTACCCAGAGGGGCTGACCCTCTGGGCAGCTCCTCGTCCGAGGAGTCTTCAATGAACAATTCGTCCACCTCCACTGCCCAGGCGGTAACCGAGCACAGCGGCCTGGTAGCCGTCCTGACCGATCTACAACGCCAAGGATGGCGCGCCACTGAACTGTGGGATGGCGAGGCCTGGGGGCCTATCCACGCCATCTGGTCCGCTGATGATATCGCTAAGCACGCGGCAGAAACTGAGTTGGCCAAGCTGCGCTTCCTATCAGCAAGCATCGCCGGTCACGAAGGTGTAATGCTGCTGGTATGGGGCAATAGCCCTATCGAGCTGATCGCCGACATGACCATGGCGAACGGCTTCGGTGAGGCCGTCGAGCTGGCCCAGCGAAGCGTTTGGCCGCACTACCCCGAGGAGGAATAGCCATGCGCTGGACCTGCCCGCAGTGCGGCTCTACGGACGTCTCAGCTGAGGGGGAAGTGATACCCCCACGGCCAGACATCGATGCGCCCGAGGATGCTGAATCCGACTGGGACGACACCTGTGAGATGACTTGCAACACCTGCCAACACCAGGATCTCTCGATGTTCTTCGCGAGTGACCGGGGGCAGCACCAACCCTAGCTCGGCTGAGCGCCATCAATCACCACACCACCCAGAGGGGCCGACCCTCTGGGCGGCTCCTCTTCCTGAGGAGAGTCCCATGACCACCCCAACCCCTTCATTCGCGGCTACCAAGACCTTTACGTCCGCCGTGAGCTGCTGGTGACTTACGATGAGCACTTCGAGCCCTGCTACCGGCAGATAACTGCAGAGCAGCAGGGTATAACCGACGACAACTTGATAGGTCACCACAGCATCTTCAACGAGACCCATGCCTTGGCCATCGAGCCTGAATCGGTGACTGACGACCAGCACGCTCTCTACCCAGGCAATGGGCAAGTCCGCGCAGTTGTCTATGCGGTTCGTGCTACTGAAAACGGCGATGAGATCCACCTTGGCGATACCGAGTCTCGAGCGCGGGCCGAAGGCCTACTCAAGCGTATCCAGTTCGAAACCGGCTTCTACAGTCGAGCCTTCGAGATCACCTCTTCCCATTTGCCCGATGACGAGTGGGATGAGCTGCAGGACCTGGTGCAGCACGCCGATACCCAACAGCTGATGTTCGAGTGCTTCACCCTGCCAGACAGAGAAGCCGTCGGCTTCAAGCTTCACGGTACGCCTTGGACGGATGATCACCTGAACCAGCTTGAAGGGTTCGGACTGTCAACCCTGCAAGCCAAGCAACACGAAGAAGGCTTCATGCCGGAGACCATACGGGTGCTTGGCCTGGCTGGCCAGGCCGACGTCAGGATCCTGATACTTGATCCCAATGGCTGCCTGCTCGAAGGCCTGCCTCAGTTCTAACCACCCCTATCAGGCGCCTTCGGGCGCCTTTCTTTTGCCCGAGCTATTGACCAGGTACGGCCTCGCTTTCAGAATTCATCGCACATGCCGCTGACGTTGTCAGCCATGCTCAGGTGGTCAGGATCTCAAGACCACGGCGCCCTGCGCTGATCCAACCCCAAGCTTGCCGAGCATCCGGTAGCGCAAGCGGTCGGCCACGCCGATGGATGCACCTTTGACCTTTCCCACAGGGTACCCGCACCCTGTCGGGGGCTGCGTATCCCTCACCTGCAGGAGTACGACATGACTAGCCTTTATTTGAGCGACGCTTTGCACAACGCTTCCTCCCTTGAACAGGTTGTGAAGATCGTCAACGAAGGCACCTGTGAAGGCATGCAGGTCAGTGGCGGAATCAATTTTGGCTCTGAGCAGTTGGCCGGGCAGTACGCCGCCCGTGCCGCTCATGAAGCCGGTTACACCGACACCGCCTCACTGGAGGCGCACCTCGAGATCCTGCACGACGCAGGCGCCCACTTCTCGTGGCCTACTGCACTAATCCACTCCAAGGCTGTGGTCGCTGCCCTGCTCGCCGAAGGCTAGCTAGAGCAGGTCTTACTCTGTCCCACCCCCCTTGCGGAGCAACCTCCGCGAGGGGGGACTCCGCTTCTGCAAAGAGGCGTCTCATGATCAAGATCCCCGGCCATCTGGCCATCCGCACTATCCAGGGACGTAACGGCGACTTCAACGTCGGCCGGCTCTCTACCTCCATCGGCGAATTCGTCATCAAGGACGCTGTGCTCGAGCAACACGTCGAGGGCAAGTACCGCGGCGAGTTCGTCATCACCGAGATCCGTGCATCGTCCTATAGCTCCGGCGGTCGCCTGGTCATCGAGATTCGCGCGCGCCTGGACAGCATGGTGCTCGAGGACATCGACGCCCTGACGGCCTACGACAACGCGCAGATCGATGCGCAGTCGCCGGATCCGCTCGATGAAGAGCAACCTGTCGCGGCACCTCCGCCAAAGGCTCGACCACAAGCCTCTCGTCCCACCAGGCCTGCCAGCGCTCCGGTAGCGCCTGCAGACGACAACGCCCCCTTCGGGATGCCCGTATCACCAGCCTCTACTCAGCTGACACCTGAGCCGGATGTCGATGAAGCTGACCAGGAGCTCTTCGGCACCGTCTGGCCACTCGGCGAGACAGTGCGACTGGACTCCACGGTCGACCGGCAACGCCTCCGGCAGCAATGCCAACGGCTGAGCGAGCTGGGCTACGCCATGGACTTCAAATCGCAGGCCTGGAACCGCGCGGCCTGACCTCACCTTCACAACCAAACCCGGCTGGGACCTCCCAGCGGGAAGGCCTGGCCATTACCTAGAGGACCTTCCCCATGGGCTGGCTGTTTTCTCACCCCACGCGCGATGCGCTGATCTCTGAACTGACCGCCAACGGCGAAACCGACAACTGCACCCGCACGGTCATCGATCATCACCTGGTCGACAACGTGCTGTGGCAGATCGTGAGGCTGGTACCCAAACGCGATGGCGTCGTTCGTGGCGTCGCCGCCGGCGAAACCTGCACCTTGATCGGTTGCGACCTACTGGACGTTCACGGAGGCCGCTGGGGCCACAAGTCACTGGATGAAAGCTCGGGCCCCTTCTACTGGAGTTGCCCGCTGCACTTCCTGCCCAGGGCCACCTACGGCATCAACCTCGAATGGCGCGAAGGCGTCCGGCGATACCACGCGGCGCGCTGAGCGCTTTCTCTCACCCACCTCGGGGCAACCGCCCCTGGGCGCGTTGCCTCCCTCAGGAGCTGACGATGCCCCTCTACCCTATCGATGAGTGCCCCGATCTGCTGGTGGACGCCTGCGTCTGCGATGAAGAGCGGCGGCTGATCTTTCTCTCGGCCTGGGGCCGCGACACCGCTGTCCAGGAATTCCTGGCCAGGCTCACCCTGGGACGCAGCGAAGGCGGCCTCGAGCAATTCCACCTGGTCCAGAGCGGTCGCAGCCTGCCGGTCTTTCCGGACGCTGAGCGGCTGGAGAAGCGCACGACTCGCCAGCTGCGCGGCACCCTGTTTGGCAGCCTGCTTCACGTCTGGCTGTTCGACGGACGCTGCGCGGTACCGGATCGTGCCAATCACTTGGCCTACGCCTTGGTGCGGGAAGGCGTCGACCCCCTGGCCAGCCTCTGGCCGCTGGTGGTCGACACCTGCCCACTCCCGCTCCTGCCGCACTGGCAGGGGCCGGTCATGGAGCTGCTCCTGCAGGAGCAGATGCTCGAGCGCCTACCTGGCGCCCTGGGTGACCTGGCCGGCTGGCGACTCCGACTCAAGCTCGACGAGCTGCAGTACCACCTTGGCCAGCGTATCCGCGCCGGTCAGCTCTCTACCTCCTGATCGGGCCGCCTGCGGCCCCTCCTTCCTCACTTTCCCGACACTGGAGCTCTAACCATGGCCCTGATGTTTCCGCGCCTGGCGCGCAACTTCGCCAAGAACGGCTACTACCCCACCGACGAGATCACGCTCGAACGTACCCTGCAGGCCCTGACCCCTGCCTCCACTGGCCCCATGCGGATTCTTGATCCGTGCGCCGGCGAAGGTGTGGCCCTGGCGGAAGCTGCTCATACCCTCGGGCGTGAGCGCGTCCAGGCCTGCGCCGTAGAGTACGATCGGGAGCGTGCCGAGCACGCCCGCAGTCTGCTCGATCGTGTCCTGCAGGGTGACCTGATGGACACCATCGTCACGCGGCAGGCCTTTGGGCTGCTCTGGCTCAACCCACCCTACGGCGACCTGGTCGCCGACCACAGCGGCGCCACCCAGTATCAGGGCAGCGGCCGCCGGCGACTGGAGAAGCTGTTCTATCAGCGCTCGCTACCGCTGCTGCAATACGGCGGGACCCTGGTGCTGATCGTGCCGCACTACGTCCTGGACGATGAGCTGTGCGGCTGGCTCTGCAATCACTTCACCGGCCTGCGGATCCATGCGGCCGCGGATCAGACCTTCAAACAGGTGGTGATCTTCGGCATCCGGATTCGCCGGCAGGACCTGGCGAGGCCCGATGACGTCAAGGCAAGCCGAGAGCGCTTCCGTGCGATCGGTAGCGGCGAGGCCTTGGCTGAACCGCTACCGGAGGTATGGCTCGGGGAACCCTATGGTGTGCCGGCCGCCGTCACGGAGCTGGAGCACTTCTACCGCGTCACCCTGGAGCCTGAGCAGCTCGCCCTGGAAACAGGTCGGCTGGGCGGACTCTGGAGCGACTTCACCCTGCACTTCGGCCAGGCGGGCCAAGTACCACGACCACCGGTCAAGGCGCTGTCGCAATGGCACCTGGCCCTGGCTCTCGCGGCCGGGGCGATCTCGGGCGTGGTCACCTCTCCCAATGGGCGCGTCCTGGTACTCAAGGGCGACACCTACAAGGAAAAGGTCAGCCGCATTGAATTCACTGAGGATGAGGACGGCAACGTCCTGGAATCGCGGATCCTGACCGACCGTTTCGTGCCCGTCATCCGGGCCTGGGACATGACACCGGGATCTCAGACGCTGGGACAGGTCCTGACCATCACCTCGGCGCCGGCCGCGGCTGAGCCGCCACCACCTGCAGCACCTGAACCGCTCCGGCTACCGGCTGGACGCTTCGACCCTGGTCGGATCGTCATGACGGCAGCGGTGAGCGAGCTGGTGGAGCGCGGTGAGCTCAATCCCGTGACCTACCTGCGGCGTCACCTGCAGGCGGACTGGGGCGAGCTTGACCAAGAGGATAAGCGCAGCAACGACCAGGCCCTGCGCCTGGGCAATCGACTGTTCTCCAGCTACGACACCCCGATGTCCGATGAGCCCCGGCTCTGGATCATCACCGAAGCCGATCGCAGCGTGACCACGCTGCTGTTGCCCTCGGAGTACTGACCTACCCCGCCTACGGCGGTACTGCTGCATTACCTCAACCCCCTGGGTACGCCGATACCCATCCGGGGTCGGCCGTGCCCGTTTCTCATCTCAGGAGATCCACATGACCGACCTCAACGCTGGCCAACCGGCCCTGCTCACCACCGTCAGCTTGACCGACTTCATCGCCGAGTTCGGCGAGGGTCTGCTCGACTCCCTCAACCGCTCCAACCCACCGGTCTATGCCGGCGCTGCTCACACCGGGCGCCAGGCCGTGATGGCCGGTCTCAACCGCACACCCTTCCCGGCGCAAGCCGATGTCGTCCAGGCGATCGCCGCGCTGCTGCTCGACCGCGGCGAACAGGCCGGCATCATCAACGCCGAGATGGGGACCGGGAAAACCATGATGGCCATTGCCGTGGCAGCTGTACTCCACGCCGAAGGCTACCGCCGCGCCCTGGTCGTCTCGCCGCCCCACCTGGTCTACAAGTGGCGGCGCGAGATCCTCGAAACCGTCCCGGGCGCGCGCGTCTGGGTGCTCAACGGGCCGGACACCCTGGTGAAGCTGCTCAAGCTCCGCCAGGCCCTGGGCGAGCCGTACGATGGTCGTCAGGAGTTCTTCATACTGGGCCGCGTGCGGATGCGGATGGGCTTTCACTGGCAGCTGGCGTGCGGCACGCGCCGCGCCGCTGGCGGACGGCGACTGGCCTGCTGCACGGACTGTGGTCGCGTGCTCGAGGACGAGGAAGGCAACTACCTCACCCTGGAGGACTTCCAGTGCGAGGAACGACGCCGGCAGTGCCCGAAGTGCAAGGCGCCCCTCTGGACGCTGATGCGCCCGGGCAAGACCGCGACTGGTGACAGACGCAGCGTGATCCTCAAGTCGATGTGCCGCATACCTACCATCGGCCCCATCCGGGCCGAGAAGTTGGTGGCTGACTTCGGCGAAGAGTTTCTCGCCACGATGCTGGCTGACAACGTCCACGAGTTCATCAATCTGATGGACGCCAAGGGCAACTTCGTCTTCAGCGACCGCCAGGCCAAGCGCATGGAGCGGGCGATGGCTAACCTGGAATTCGGCTTCGGCGAGGGCGGCTACCAACCGACCGAGTTCATCAAGCGCTACCTCCCGGACGGCTACTTCGACCTGCTGGTGGTGGACGAGGGGCACGAGTACAAGAACAGCGGTTCGGCCCAGGGCCAGGCCATGGGAGTGCTGGCAGCAAAAGCGCGCAAGACGCTGCTGCTGACGGGCACGCTCATGGGCGGCTACGCCGACGACCTGTTCTACCTCCTGTTCCGGATCCTCTCCCGGCGCATGATCGAGGACGGCTACCGACCGAACGCGCGCGGCAGCATGGCCCCTGCGGCCATGTCGTTCATGCGCGACCACGGTGTGCTCAAGGACATCTACACCGAGCGCGACAGCCAATCGCACAAGACGGCCCGGGGCAAGAAGCTCTCGGTACGGACGGTGAAGGCCCCAGGCTTCGGTCCCAAAGGCATCCATCGCTTCGTGCTGCCCTTCACCGTGTTCCTAAAGCTCAAGGACATCGGCGGCAATGTGTTGCCGGCGTACCAGGAGGAGTTCGTCGACATCCCGATGGAGGCGCACCAAGACGCGGCCTATCGGCAGCTGGCCAGCAAACTGACCGCGGAGCTCCGCCAGGCTCTGGCACGGCGAGACACCACGCTACTTGGGGTGGTGCTCAATGTACTGCTGGCCTGGCCGGACTGCTGTTTCCGGCCGGAGGTGGTGAAACACCCTCGGACCCGGGATACCTTGGCCAGGGTCGACGCGATCTTCGACGAAGACCAGGCCAGCCCCAAGGAGGAGGCGCTGATCGAGCTGTGCCGTCAGGAGAAGGCGCTGGGCCGCAAGGTGCTGGCCTACACCGTCTACAGCGGCACCCGCGACACGACCAGTCGGCTTAAGCGCTTGCTCGAGCAGGCCGGTCTGAAGGTGGCAGTACTGCGTGCTTCGGTGGATACGGCCCGGCGCGAGGATTGGATCCTCGACCAGGTCGACCGTGGCGTCGACGTGCTGATCACCAATCCGGAGCTGGTGAAGACCGGCCTGGATCTACTGGACTTCCCGACCATCGTCTTCCTGCAGACGGGCTACAACGTCTACACCCTGCAGCAGGCAGCGCGCCGGTCGTGGCGGATCGGTCAGAAGCAGGCGGTACGGGTGCTGTTCTTCGGCTATGCCGGCAGCTCGCAGATCACCTGCCTGCAGCTGATGGCCAAGAAGATCGCGGTGGCTCAGAGCACGTCGGGAGACGTTCCGGAGTCAGGACTCGATGCGCTGAACCAGGATGGCGATTCGGTCGAGATGGCGTTGGCTAGGCAACTGGTGAACCGATGAAACCTGGCTCCTCTTCGGAGGAGCCCCTCTTCTGCTGGCCCAACCGAGCAGTCACATGGTCTCCCTCATACACCTCAGACCGACGCTCATATCTACGTATTTTATTACGCATATTTTTGTGTATCATGAGCTTGCGCTTGCCATACCTAAGACCAAGCTAACTACCTTGATCGCATCGACACGACTACCGAATTGACTTAGACGATCACACTTACCTAACGCTAATTGATGAATTGAGGCCACAGCGCATGAGTGCACTCCTAGACCGGGCTGAACAGGCAGTGTCTGCTACAGCAATGGTTCGAGCCTTTAGCGCGAAATTGAAAGAGGTCACCAGTGGTGAGGTCACTCACTTGGTGATTTTTAAGGACAACGAGCCAGCTGCAGTGTTGGTAGGCGTAGAGGCCTACCAAGCTCTGCAGGATGAACTCGAAGACCTTCGTGCTGAGCGCATCGCCATTGAGCGCCTTTCCACCTTGGACAAACAGAACACAGTGAGCCTCGAGGACATGGAGGCTCGTTTCGAATAGGCGAAGGCTGATGAAATGGAGCGTTCGGTTTCACCCTGATGTCGAACACGATCTCGTCCAGCTAGGCAAAGCTGAGGCGAAAAGGGTACTGAAGGTGATCCGGGAGCGGATCGCTGAAGGTGAACCTGAAAAAATTGGCAAGCCACTCCGCGGTGCCCTCGCAGGGCATCGAAGGATCAGGACCGGCGATACACGCATCGTCTACAGAATCGAAGGCACGGAAATCATACTGGTCTTGTGCGTAGGGGCCAGACGTGATGACGAGGTTTACGAGGCTGCCAATAGAAGAGTCTGACGAGATCCCCCGCTTCGGCGGGGTTTCTTTTGCCTATGCATTGATCCGGCCGGCCACGGTCGGCGGCGACGGTCTCCAAGAGTGGATGACGCGGGCGCTATTTCAGATGTTCTTAGAATTCATGGCGGCGTTCGCTCGGAAGGACTACGAAACGCGACGTGCCCGCGCCACCCAGGGCATCGCCAAGGCGAAGGCGGCAGGAGTTTACAAAGGGCAGCCCAGGGATGAGCAGCTGCATGCGCGGATCCGCGCATGCCTGGCCAGGGGGATGTCGGTGCGGGGGACGGCGCGGGTACTAGAGTGCTCAACCAGCACCGTGAACCGGTGCCGATCGCAGACTATCGCCGCCCAAAAACAGGAATGAGCCAGCTGCTTAACCAGCGAAGGGGAAAGGGAATCCCCACGCGCAACTATCGCGGAGCCCATCTAGCAAACGCTAATCGCCTTCGCCCTCTGAGTGGCTGGCAATGTCCAGATAGTAGTTGTGCCACATACCAGCTTTTTGGTGAGGATGGGGGATAGCTGTGCTTGTACAGCACGAATTACCTCCCGAAGTGGGCGGACTTTTTTTCATTGCCGACTTAACCGTACTTAATCAGCACTCAGCGTATCATCACGTGGGATATAGCATCTTGCAAGTAGAAAGGCTATAAAGGCAACCACCGCTTAATCCAGAGGAAATCATGATGTCTCTAATTCAAGAATACCGTCAGACTGAAGCGACTATTGAAGAACTGAAGCAGCGCTTGGAACAGCTAAACAGCGACGGACGCCTGCAGAAAGAGCTTGAGTTCGAAAAGCATCTGCGTGCTTTGCTGAGCGAACACAACAAGTCGCTCCGTGACGTCATCGCTATTCTGGACACGAACGCCACTGCCACAAAGAGCGTCACCCGTAAGAGCAATTCCGCGCCGGCGGCACAACAGCGCCGGCCCCGGTCGTTGAAACGCTATGAGCACCCCGAAACCGGTGAGGTCATTGAAACTAAAGGCGGTAACCACAAGATACTGAAAGCTTGGAAAGCTAAGCATGGTGCCGACGTGGTTGAGGGCTGGCTTCAGGGCAATTAATCGTCCGCATGCCGCATAAGGCAGCGATTCATAATAGTGTTGAGTCGCTGCGCTTCTAGTACAGGTGAGGCCCCACTGCATCAGTGATGCCTTGTTTCGCCTGCGCTGTTCGTCGCTGCCAAGTTGCCGGGACCCCTTTCGCTACTTCTTGTCTATCCATACAGCATCCTGAAAGTAAATCCACTCCCATTTCCATTTCGCACCCCATCCCTCGTCTCTGCCACGGTTGTCCCGGTCGTTCTGTCGAGTATCAGAAGGTCATGGCTTTAGGGATTGAGCAGGTGGGCTACTATGGACATGCTCGGTGATGAGCAGGACAGCTTCGAACAGCAGCAGTCTCTCTTCCGCCCTACGGAGCTGATGTACTGCCGTGACCTAGTCGATTTGCTGACCAAAGAGCTCGACCAAGTGCGTCAGTGCCTAGGGCAAGCCCAAGGCACCAATCGCCTACTTTTAGTTGAGTACGACAACTAATTGCAGAAGGCGCTACCCTCAAGGCGAAGGTGCAGCGTCATCGGCTGCGCTACGTCCAGTTCGTACAGGAAGAGAATCAGGGTCACGTGCCCCGCAGGGTACGACTCCTCCCAGACGACCGCGACGCCCCTCTCTCACGGGCCCGGCGTCATATCCTCCGGCTGGAGTCGATGAACTCTGTCCTGCATGCAGATCTCTTCAAGGTGCGCGCGCAACTGCAGGTCCTGCTCACCGAACACGGCAGCACGCCGTCGGCCCCGACGCGCATGCAGCATGGATAAGGTGGCCACCAATGTCGTTGCGCTCGACTCCCGCTCGATAGCCGCCGCGTGTGGCGCGGGCAAAGTCCCCATGTCGACGAAGCCAGCACCCAGCCAATCGGCCACGCCGCGCTCGATGCTAACTGCCCTCGACGGTTGGCCTGATGCGGCCCTGACCGAAATCTTCAGCGCCCGGCCAGGCCTTGGTGAGCTGGCCCTCGTCTGGCCGACACTTGCGCGTCCCACCGCAGTCGGCGAGCGGGTTGCACTCATCGCCCCTATCTGAACTACCCACATGGGTGGCTGCAGGCCGGCGTCGATCTTGGCCGGTTGATTATCATCCAGGTCCAAGGCAAGGACGCGCTGTGTGCAGCAGAACAGTGCCTGCGCTTCGGTATCAGCAGCGCAGTGCTCTACTGGCCCAGCCATAAGGGCGATCGCAAGATACGCTGGCTGCAGGCAGTCCCTGAAATCGGGCAGACCTAGACCAGCGCTAAATGATTATCAGCCTTTGTGGGCATCGCCAAGGTGCGCTACCGCCCACTGCTCTGCAGTGGTCGTTGCAATTGCGTGCCTATCATTGAAGGTTGTGTCCTTGGGCCATGCAACACCCCGACCCTGAGCGAAGACTGCACGATACTTCTTAATGTGTTTGAGTCCTTCGTCACTCTCCTTTTCCATCTCGTCCATCAGGAAGGAAACCGGCCAGACGTTGGACTTGAAGGGGCGCTTCAGTACTCGCTCGAGCAGGGCAGGCACTTCACCATAGGCCAGGGTATCCCCCGCGAGATAGACGATTTCATTGCGGAAGCGCGGCTCGAAGAACACGATGTCCGCTGTCAGCTTGCCGATGTCGTCCGGGGTGGTAAGAGTGACCTTGGTATCCAGACTGCCCAGCGCATTGACCGTATCTGTGTCGAAATCAACCACGCCAAACACGGGCTCGAACAGGAAGCTGGTGAACATCCCGGTGGAGATGATCACCCATTCGGTTTGACTTTGCGCGCGCAGCAACTCACGCACATCGAGCTGTGCATCGAAAAGGTCCTGAGGGCTGCCACGACCAATTACCTCGAAATCCACGCCGAATTGCCAAGGAAAGTATCGCTTGACGCCGGACTGGAGAGCAGCACGAGCAAGCTTCATCGGCGTTTCACGGCCAGCCACCATGCCTGCGCACCCAATGACAGTGTCGTACTGCGAGAAGACCGCGGCCAGTTGGTCGATAGAGTCGTTGACCAAGTCGGCAGCCACCATATTGACGCCCAAACTGCGCAGCTCATCTATCTCTTTTTTCTTACCAGGCGTCTGGCTGTTAATCGTGGACTCGCGCAGGAGAACGCTTACATCGGAGCCGGGTTTTTGCTTGGAGATTCGCGCGAGGTTACGCAACACTGGTAGGCCAAGTTCACCGGCGCCTAGTACGAGAATGGATTGAGTAGCGGTAGGAAAATTGGGAGTCATGATCAATCCTGCAGTCAGGTGTAGTATTGACCAATGCTGGCAGACAACAGCGGCGCTTAGTAGAAGGCACACGCGTGATACCGGAGGAAAAAATGACCGAGCTGGAGATTCTCAGACAGTCGGAAGCCATCTGCCAGACACTCAGGCGGGACGTTGATGGAGTACGCCGTGAGGTGCTAGCTCATGCAGGCAGTCGATGGTCCTTGGGTATCCTCCATGCACTTGGCGTCTACGGCGTCATGCGTCACACAGAACTCGCACGACAATTGTCAGGGATCACCCAGAGAATGCTGACAAAGACCCTCCGCTCGCTCGAACGTGACGGCCTTCTTGTCAGACAGGACTATGATGAGTTGCCGCCCAGGGTCGAATACGAACTGACAGCTCTCGGTATGAGCCTATTGGTTCGGATGACGCCCATCTGGACCTGGGTGGTCGAGAACGTTGAAGAGTTCCGGACAGCACGCCACGCCTTCGACGACAGAGGGAGTAAAAGACCTGCATGGCAGGATCCAAAGCCCATACCGGGCGATTGAAATAGGAATGACCCTAGAGGCTGGCTGTTAGCGACAGCTTTCACTCATATTATTAATACGCCTCATCGCCTATTACAGCCTCCGTAATTGGAAGCGGTAACTTCACGTTTAGCCATGTCAAAACCATGACTGCGCCCTATTTTTCCCTCGGCGCTTTGGGAGGCTTCGGTCAAGTAAGCTCCGTGCCCGTCGCGATTCCGGTGGTGAAGAGCCCAGAAAGAACTTTATGCTGTCGGGCATGCTCGAGATGCCGGCGCATACGATCAGCGGCTGCCAAACGATCCCCTGCCTCAAGTAGCGCCAGGATTTCCAAATGTTCCTCCGCGTGCTCTTTTCGCGGCGTACGCTGATTGGCCTGCTGGTACTCAACCAGACGCCGCAGGCCATCAAGTCGACGCACCGTCTGCAGGTGAAACCTATTACCAGAGAATGTCGCCAGCGTTTCATGAAACTGGGCGTTGGCTTCGAACAGCTCGCGCGGCGTCATGGTCAGGTAGCCCCCCTGGGCAATGTACTCCTGCTGCCGGCGGCACCTGCCCAATGCTTCGGCATCGACCATGAAGGTGGGTGCGAGCAGAGCTGCAGGCTCGATGATTGCTCTGAAGGTGTAGCTTTCTTCGTAGGCCTGTACCGAATCGATTATGGGCAGGAACTGCCAGCCCTGCCCCGCCCGCTGCTCGATCCAACCTTCCTGCTGGATACGCATCAGCACCACCCGCAACGTTGCCCGTGTCACGTCGAACAGCCGCATCAGATCAGTTTCCGCAAACTGCTCGGGCAACTTGCGCTGGAGCCGCATGGACGCGATCTGTAGATACAGCGGATCCTCAGCTTCCTCGAACAAGGATTGAGCAAAGCCGGCCATGTCCTTGGCACTTAGCGCCAAGAAGAAGCCTCGGTTACGGTCATAGGTGAGCATGCCCTGCTCCGCCAGGAACTGCATGGCAATCTTGACCGGGCTTCGCGAGGTGTTAAGGACTTTGGCCAGCCCCAACTCCGTCAGATGATGCCCTTCTTCAAACTGTTCCTGCCGAACATAGGCAACGATGTCACGTGCTACCCGAGTTTGTAGGGCCGAGAGATTCATAGAACAGTAAAACACCTTAAGCCGATCGCCCATCGGACAAGACGGGCAAGATACCCAGCAGTCTACCACCCACTCAGCCACTGGTATGTCTGAGCAGGCGGCGATAGAAGGGGCGCTAACGCCGCCGCTTATTTGGTCAAGAGAATCGGCGCTGGAACCTTGTTTTCGTTCGCAACCGGCAGCATCGGCTTGCGCGTCATCGTCAGCGCGATCACCGCTCCCACAAGCAACAGGCTGCCGGCAATGATGAAGGCCGCGTTATAGCCGCCCGAAGCCTGGATCACATAGCCCGTCACAACGGGTGCGAGCATCCCAAAAAGGTTGCCGCCCATCACTACGAATGCTACAGCGCGACCCACGTCACCCGCACTGGGCAGCATGTCATTGAGCAGCGAGAAATTAAGCGAGGTCGTAGAGGCGATACCCGCGAGCGTAAGCGAGGAAATTGCCACCAGCCCGAATGTCGAGTCAGCGAAGGGAATCAGCAGGATGCAGCTGGCGATCAGCATAGACAGCGCAATGACGTTACGGCGTTTGCCCGAACTTACGCCACCACCCTTCTTAAGGTACAGGTCGCTGAGCTTGCCTAGACCGATGCATAGCACCACGGCCATGGCATAGGGAATGGCCGTCACGACGCCGCTCTTGGCCAAGGTTAAGTGGCGAGCCTCCTGCAGGTAGCTGGGAAGCCAGGTCAAGAACAGGTACTGGGTGTAGACGTTGCACCCCTGGGTCAGGGCGAGCCCCCACAGCGTGGGCGTTTTCAGTAATTTCTTCAGGCCGTAGCCTTTACCGGTCGCGGCACCTTTCTCGCCGTCGCGATGCTGAAGAATGTGGGCACGCTCCTGCTCACTCAGCCACCTGACGTCTTCGGGCTTGCCATAGAAGCAATACCAGGCAAGCAACCAAACAGCCCCAATGCCACCCGCGATCACGAACGACCATCGCCAACCGAGACTGGCAACCAATGCCGCCAACACGATCGAGCATATGGCCGGGCCAGCATAGGAGCCGCTATTGAACACAGCGGTCGTGGTACCGCGCTCAGTAGCGGGAATCCACTCGCGGATCACTTTGCCGCCAACTGGATTGCTGACTGCCTCACCCGCCCCCATCACCAGGCGTGCAGCCATGAGTGTCACGAAGCTGGAGGCCGCGCCGGTCAGTGCGGTTGCCGTCGACCACACCAAGATGCCCAGGCCACCAATACGTTTCGCTCCGTAGCGATCAATGAGCAGACCCACAGGAATCAGGAAGAGCGCATAGCTCCAGATGAACGATGAGAAGAGATAGCCCATGCCCACCGACGACAGATGAAACTCTTCGGCGATAGGCTTGGCTGCGATGGATAAAGCGATCCTGTCCATGTAGTTGATCATGGCCAGGGTGAAGAGAAAGACGCCAATCCAGGCTCTACGGTAACGCATGGGGAGTGACCCTCTTGTTTGAATGAGTTCCTACGCCTGAGACTGGCGAGAGTGACCGGCCAGGCCGCTGGGCCCTGGCCGGTTCGGACGTTCAGGTGCCGTGGTAAAAAGGAAACGCACCGAACAACAGCCCACCTGCCAATAGGCCGAAGCTTGCGAAGATCGCCCACTTCAAGGCGAAGCGTTGGTGATCGCCAAGATCGACCTTGGCCAAGCCCACCAGCAGGTACAGCGACGGCACGAGCGGACTTAATAAATGAACCGGCTGACCGACGACTGAAGCGCGGGCGATTTCGACAGAACTAATGCCGTAATTGGCGGCGGTCTGCGCAATGACCGGCAGGATCCCGAAATAGAAGGCGTCGTTCGACATGAAGAACGTGAACGGCAGGCTGACTAGCGCGGTGAACACCGCCAGGAAGGGGCCGAAGCTGTGAGGAATGACAGCCAGCAGTCCTTTCGCCATGGCGTCCACCATCCCGGTGCCTGACAGAATTCCGGTGAAGATACCGGCGGCGAAGATCACCGAAGTCACCGCGAGCACATTACCTGCGTGGCTTGCGATGCGCTCCTTCTGCTCTTCAATTCGCGGGTAATTGATCATGAGAGCGATAGCAAAGCTGACCATGAACAGCACCTGGATCGGCATGACCCCTGCCATCAACAGCCCCACCAGAACAAGCGTGAGGATTAGGTTCGGCCAGAACATGCGGGGACGGCGGTGCTGATCGCACTCTTCGGCAGAGCCATTACCCAGTGCTATGCCAGCACTGGACGTATCCAGCGTGACGATTCCAAGCCTATTCCGCTCACGTTTACCTAGCACGACTGCGGTAAAAATCAGGCACGCGCAGCCGATCAGCATCCCAGGCACCATCGGCAGGAAAATATCCATGGCGTCCACGTGGAGTGCGGCAGCAGCACGCGCAGTCGGGCCGCCCCAGGGCGTGATGTTCATGATGCCGCTGGCAATGTTCACCACGCAGGTCAGGCCGAGCACATTCATGCCGAGCTTCTGATAGAGCGGCAGGAAGGCTGCAACCGCAATCATGTAGGTAGTGGAGCTATCGCCGTCCAAGGACACTAAAAGTGTCAATACAGCAGTGCCCACGAGCACCTTGAGCGGATCGCCCTTCACGAGTTTGAGGATCGTCCGCACCAGGCCGTCGAACAGGCCCGCATCGATCATGATGCCGAAGTAAAGGATGGAGAACGTCAGCATGACGCCGGTGGGCGCCAGCGTCTTGATGCCATCTAGCATCATCTTGCCAAGCCCGGCGTAGAACCCACCGATGAGCGCGAAAATGATGGGTACCACGATCAAGGCGACAAGCGCTGACAAGCGCTTCGTCATGATCAGGTACATGAAACAGATGACCATCGAAAAGCCGAGCACAGTAAGCATGGCTAGCCCCTATTTTTGCGAATGGATGTCAGATTCGGACGGTAGGGAAAGCAATGCGCTTGCTTTCTCTGGCCACAAAACTCAATTCACACTCATAGCGGGCCACCGCGTACAGATTGTATTTCATCATCATGCGCCTCAATTTTTATCATTGTTTTAGGTTGCAAAGGCATGAAATAGCAGGACTTTTTACCGATTACGACAGATTGCATCGTTCGTACGGCAAGCCAGCTCATTCGCCTCGACTGCATCAAGATTGACCTAGATAGCTATCGAGTGCAATATGGCCTCACAAAAACATGCCTGTGAGGTCGCTGTGATGAATGAGATTCGGAGTCAACACCTAGCTGCCAATGGCCGCGACTATCGTGTTGCGAACATTCGGGAGGCAGTGGCGTCAGTTGGCGGACACTTCGCCAAGATGCCTCTCTCCCTGCGCATCCTTGCGGAAAACATCCTGCGTACCGAGGCTGAGCCGATTGCTGCATTGAGCGTGGTAAGTCAGCGCGCGAAGGATCAGGACATTCCGTTCCGCCCTGCGCGCGTCGTACTGCAGGATCTGCTAGGTACACCCGCACTCGTAGACCTGGCAGGTCTGCGCGATGCCGTAGCAGAACGTGGCGGTGACCCCAGGCAGGTCAACCCCGTTACCCCTACGCACCTGGTTGTCGATCATTCTCTGAATGTCGAGCGCTGGGGCAATGCCAAGGCGTTAGCGGAAAACGAGGCAATTGAGCGCGAGCGAAATGCCGAGCGGTTTGCCTTCTTGGACTGGTGCAATAAGGCGTTCAACAACCTGTCCATCGTGCCGTCAGGCAATGGCATCCTTCATCAGATCAACCTAGAGCGCCTGACGACTGTCGTGGGCACCAAGGAGATCGACGGCGAGCTGTGGGCGTTTCCCGACACCCTAGTAGGTACTGATAGCCACACCACGATGATCAACGCCATCGGCGTTTTGGGCTGGGGCGTTGGCGGTATCGAGGCTGAAGCTGCGATGCTGGGGAAGGCCCTGATGATGCGTGTGCCAGAAATCGTCGGCGTACGATTGGAGGGGGCGCCGCCCAGTGGCTACGTCGCGACGGATATTTCTCTGGCCCTGACTGAGCTGCTGCGCAAGGCAGGGGTCATCGGTAGCGTGCTCGAATTCTTCGGCCCCGGGGTGAGCACCCTGTCGCTGTCTGATCGCGGCACCCTATCGAACATGGCTCCGGAATTCGGCGCCACCGCAGCGATGTTCGCAATCGACGAGCGCACCCTTCACTACCTGCGCTTGAGCGGCCGTGGTGGAGAGATTTCCGTCTTGACTGAGGCTTATGCCAAGCAACAGGGCCTGTGGCACGACACCTTGACCGAGGTGGAATACGACCGTGTCGTCACCCTGGATCTGTCTACGGTCGGTCGGGCTATCGCCGGCCCCAAGCAGCCCCACCAGCGCATTCTGCTAGGCAAAAAGGATCCTGCTACCTCGCTGCCGTCGGGTCTAGATAATGGTTCGGTAGTCATTGCCGCCATCACCAGCTGTACCAATACCTCGAATCCTCGGGGTGTGATTGCCGCCGCACTGGTAGCCCGCAACGCGCTGCGCCGCGGCCTGAAACGCGCACCTTGGGTCAAGACGTCCTTTGCCCCCGGCTCTAAAGTAGTCGCCGATTACCTTGAGCGCGCGGGTCTAAACAAGGATCTGGATCAGCTCGGTTTCAACGTCGTCGGTTACGGCTGTACGACGTGCAACGGCATGTCAGGCCCGCTGATCAACGAAGAGATCGAGAACGAGATCCGGACGCGCAAGCTGGAAACGGTGGCGGCCACTTCGGGCAATCGGAACTTCGAGGGGCGTGTACATCCGCTGGCGCGTGAAGTCTTCATCATGTCGCCGCCGCTCATCGTAGCCTATGCCCTGTCCGGTACCTATCTGATTGACCCAGAAAAGGATCCCCTCGGTACCGATAGCGAAGGCAAGCCAGTGTATCTGCACGAGCTCTGGCCAGCTGATGACGAGCTCGCCCGGATCGAAGAAGCCTCGCTTTCAGCAGATCTCTTCGATAAGGCTTACGAAAATATCCCACGCGAGGCTGGCCTGATCGCATCGGATCTTCGTGCTGGCGTCAGTGACCAGTATGCCTGGCAAGCCGACAGCACCTACATTCGCAAGCCCCCCTACTGGAGCGAAGCGCTCACCGCGTCCGTTCCGGAGAAAGACCTGCAAAAGATGCGCGCGCTGGTGATGCTGTCTGACAACATCACGACTGATCACATCTCGCCTTCCGGTGCCATTCTCCCCGACAGCGATGCCGGCACCTACCTCAAGAGTCACGGCATTGACGTTCCGGAATTCAACTCCTATGGCACGCGTCGGGGCAACCATGAAGCAGCGCAACGAGCGACCTTCGCCAGCCCACGGCTGAAGAACGAGATGCTTGCCGACGGTCGTGAAGGCCCCTGGGCCGTAGTGCTGCCGGAAAATCAGATCACTTCGGTTTTCGAGGCCGCTCAAACGTACGCGGCGCGTAAACAGCCGCTGATCGTCATCGCGGGCAAGGAATACGGCAGCGGCTCCTCTCGCGACTGGGCAGCGAAAGGTCCACGGCTGCTGGGCGTAAGGGTCGTCGTCGCCGAGAGCTTCGAGCGCATCCATCGTACCAACCTCGCAGGACTGGGCATTCTTCCGCTGCAATTCGAGACAGGCGTCTCGCGGCAAACCCTGGGCCTTACCGGGCGAGAGCTGTTCAGCGTGGAAGGCATCGATGAGCAATTCGTACCCGGCGCGAAGCTCACCTTGGTCGTCGAGCGAGAAGACGGCGAAGTGGAACGTGTCACCGTCACCAGCCGCCTGGACACCTTCGAGGACGTTCGTTACTTCCGACGGGGTGGCCTGCTGCCTCAGCTGTTGGTGGAGCGTCTGGAAAAGGCTGGCAAAACCGTTGCTCTTGAAGGAACTGCAAAATGACTCAACAACGTATCCCTGCCGTCTACATGCGTGGCGGTACCAGCAAAGGCGTTTTCTTCTTGGATAAGGACGTGCCGCCGGCCGGGCCGCAGCGTGACGCCTTCATGCTCCGGGTCATCGGCAGCCCCGACCCCTACGGCAAGCAGATCGATGGGATGGGTGCCGCTACGTCGAGTACCAGCAAGGTAGTGATCATTGGCAAGTCCGCCCGTGATGACGCTGACGTCGACTATCTGTTCGGTGCGCCCTCGATCGAAAATCCGGTCGTGGACTGGTCAGGCAACTGCGGCAACCTCAGTTCCGCGGTAGGCCCCTTCGCCATCGCCCAGGGCTTGGTTGACGCGCCTCGTGACGGCATCGCCACCGTACGGATCTGGCAGGTCAACATCCAGAAGCACATCATTGCACACGTGCCGATGCGCGATGGGGAGGTCGTCGAGGAAGGGGACTTCGTACTGGACGGCGTCGCCTTCCCTGCGGCCGAAGTTGTCGTCGAGTTCATGCACCCTGGCGGCTCTGGTGGCAACATCCTGCCTACCGGCAACACCATCGATGAGCTCGACATTCCTGGGTTTCCAGCGTTGCCGGCCACCCTCCTCAATGCGGGCAATCCCACAATTTTTGTGGAGGCCGACCGGGTCGGGCTCGTAGGCACCGAGACTCAGGAGCAGGTCAACGGAAACACTGAGCTGCTTGCCCAGCTGGAAACCATCCGTGCCCACTGTACGGTGGCCATGGGCTTGGCCGCTACGCCGGAGGAAGCCACATCCCTGCGGCCACACACGCCCAAGCTCTGCCTCGTGGCAAAACCGGCCAGCTATGTGGCAGCCGGCGGAAAACAAGTAGAGGCCGCCGAGATAGACGTCATTGCCCGCATCGTCTCGATGGGCAAACTCCACCACGCCATCACGGGCACGGGTGCCGTCGCGGTTGCAGTCGCCGCGGCCCTGGAAGGGACGCTCGTCAATCGCATCGCGGGCGACATCGGTAATCGTCAGGTGCAGATGGGGCATACCGCAGGAACGGTCGCTGTCGGCGCCCAGACCCAGCAGATCAACGGCGCTTGGGTAGTGGAAAAAGCCGTGATGAGCCGCAGCGCTCGTCGCCTGATGGAAGGCTGGGTACTCCTTCCCGAACAGTACTGATCACACCAGCAGCCGGGCACCTGTTTGCCCGGCGCTGCTCATCACAAAAACAATAGCCGATGAGTACCTGAAGCATGTCGCAGACGCCTTTCAATCGTCGTCATTTCATTCGCCTGGCCAGCGCTGCAGCCGTCCTGTCCACGACTAGTCTGGCTTCCAGCCGCCTGCTCGCAGCCACCACACCGAGCGCTTCTTCTATGACAACCACTGCGCAAGCCGCCAAGTTCGTCTATGTCGGATCGCGTACCACGCGTGAGCGAAACGCGCGGGGAGCTGGCATCACGGTCTACCAATACGATGCCGAGACGGGTCAGGCGAAGTTGATTCAAACGGTCGAGGACGTGGTTAACCCGTCCTTCCTGTGCTTTGACCGCGAACAGACATTCCTCTTCTGTGTGCATGGCGATCAGCAGGAAGTCAGTGCCTTCGCGATCGACGGCAATACGGGCCAATTGTCGAAGATCAACACCGTCAGTTGCGAAGGTCGCAATCCGGTACATCTGTCGGTAGATCCAACCAATCATTTTCTCGCCATTGCCAACTATGCCACCGGCGCCATTGCGCTGATTCCATTTGGTGCGGACGGTAAGCTCGCTGCAGTGGCCGACCTGCAGAAGCTTCCAGGCGAGCCAGGGCCGCACCGGATCGAGCAAGCCAGTTCGCACCCTCACATGATCCCTTTCGATCCGTTCGGTCGCCATGTCGTAGTGCCGGACAAGGGCTTGGATGCGGTGTTCGTCTACCGGGTCGAAACCACCACGGACAAACCGAGCCTCGTCCAAACGAGCGTGGTGAAAACCCGCGAGTCAGCTGGGCCACGGCACGTAGTGTTCGCACCCAAGGGCCGCCCCTTCGCCTATATGGTCAACGAGCTCGACAGTACCGTCACGGCCTATCGCTACGATGGCGAGAGTGGAGCATTGGCGGCCATACAAGTACTCCCCACCCTCCCCGATGACTTCACCGGATCCAGTCGTGCAGCAGCCATTGTCATGGCACCTAATGGCGAAACTCTCTACGTCTCCAACCGGGGACACGACTCGATCGCGATTTTCTCACTGGATTCGAAATCTGGTTGGCTCCAGGCCGTTGGATACCAGGCGAGCGGCGGGCGTAAACCACGCTTCGTGACGATATCGCCGGATGGTCGTTTCGTATTCGCGGCTAACGAAGACAGCGACAACATCCAACGGCTTAGCGTGATACCTGAGGGGCGTCTGGACACCCCAAAAATCGCGATCAATACGGGCAGCCCGGTGTGCATGATTTTTAAAACCGCCTAGTCACCTGCCGACCCTCACGCGCGCCATACGGTGAGACGTCAGATAATCAAGGAGTACTGATGTGCATGATCTAGCACAGGTAAAGAGCGAATTGGCTCCTACTGGGGTCTTGAGGGTGGCCATCAACTTCGGCAATCCAGTCCTTGCGCAACCGGGGCCCCAAGGCGCGCCTAAGGGCGTATCTGTTGCCCTTGCCGAATGCCTGGCACAAAAAGTCAATCTCGACGTCGAGTTCATTACGTTTGATGCCGCAGGCAAGGTGTTCGGGGCCTTAGCAGAAAACGCTTGGAACATTGCTTTCCTAGCTATCGAGCCGGTGCGCGAGGCCCAACTTCATTTCAGTACTCCCTACGTTATCATTGAGGGCACCTACCTTGTGGCGAGCGGTTCCCGCTATCAGACGGCTGCAGATCTCGATCATGCGGAGGCTGTTATCGCCGTTGGCCGAGGGGCGGCGTACGACCTCTTTCTGAGTAGAACGCTCACCGCGGCACGGCTTGAGCGGGCTGAAACCTCTGTAGCTGCTGTCGAGCTTTTTTGCGAGCAACGCCTTGATGCGGCTGCTGGAGTACGTCAGCCCCTTGATGCATTCGCGAAGGCCAATGCAGGTCTGCGGGTACTGAAGGATTCATTCACTTCGATTCAGCAGGCCATCGCGGTGCCACGCGGTAGAACGCTGGCGGCTGCCTATATCCAGGATTTTGTTGAGCGGCAGTTGAAAAATAACTTTGTCACGAAAGCGCTGTTACAGAGCGGCCAGGCTGACCTAAGCGCTAAGCGGAAGCCCGGCGTTATGAAGACCACCTCTAAAAAGCGCCTCTAAACCATTCGGTAATCAGGTCAACTACTGAAGGTTGAAACCAGTAGATATCCCCGTGACCGGCACCTTCGAGCAGGTAAAAATCGGCGCGATTTCCGCGTGCGACCAGTTCAGCGTGAAGCCGCTCCGACTGCATGGGTGATACGAGCTTGTCTGCTGTACCATGCATAATAAGGAATGGAGGCTTTTTTCCTTCCAAGTAACCCACAGGGCTACATGAAATAGCCAACTCGGGATCATCCTGGATGCTTTTTCCAACATGATCACCAACCGTAAAGCCGTGTAAAAGTAGCGCCTCGGGCGAAGCTGGAGAAGCTTGTTTCACATGAGCGCGCTCGGTACCTGCAACATCTAGCAAAGAGGAAATCCCATATAAACTAGCTACCGCCTGCACAGCAGACGATTGATCAGGACAAGGTCCCTTATCAAATTTAGACTCATCGTTTGTCAGGCCAAGCATTTGGACAAGATATCCACCTGCAGAATTTCCCAAAGCGCCAATTCGAGCGGAATCGATGCCAAACTCTTGCGCGTGAGCGCGTAGATACCTAACGGCGGTCTTGGCGTCCTCTATCGGAGCCGGGTAGCGTTCTGGAAGGACGCGATACTGCGCGGCGGCAACCACAAATCCTCTTTGTGCTAAAGCGTATCGCAACTCGATGAACCTATCGTGATGACTGGAAATAAAGCCACCACCAGGAAAAAATATTATTGCAGGTTTGGGTCTGTCATTCCGCGGGATTAGGAGGGACATTTCGAGCTTGCGCACTGACCGAACATCCGTAACTTGAGAGTATACGACCCCTGAAAGATGATCGATTTGATCGCGAAGTGGTAGCTGGGGCAGCGGTATGATACGCGCACCAGACACCGATACTTTATGATTCATTTTCGCCTTATCATCAGACATATTTAATAACCATCTGCAGAATTAGTAAATATCATACAAGACTATCGTTGAAATTTATACATAAGAGACTACCAGACGCAACTCGCACAGGGCTTGTTTCTTGGGAACATCCTAAATACACACTCCGTTGCCCGAACGGTGGGTCGTTCAATCCTTATTTACTTAAATGGTGCAAGGTTTGCTGGGCGGAGAGTAGCCTACCTCCTTGCGCTATCAACACTTGCCGCTTCGCCTCTACCGTTCGTCGGTGTCAAGCTTGCTGGGAACCCTTTCGCTGATTACTGTCTATCCATACAGTACCCTGAAAGGAGGTCTATCCCATGTCCATTTCGCGCCCCATCCCTCGTCCCTGCCACGGTTGTCCCGGTCGTTCTGTCGAGTATCAGAAGGTCATGGCTTCAGGGACTGAGCAGGTGGGCCGCCATGGACATGCTTGGTGATGAGCAGGACAGCTTCGAACAGCAGCAGTCCCTCTTCCGTCCTACGGAGCTGATGTACTGCCGCAACCTCGTTGATCTGCTGACTGAAGAACTAGACCAGGTGCGTCAGTGCTTGGGGCAAGCCCAGCGCGCCAATCGTATTTTGGTTGCTGAGCGGGATGTCCTGACGGCGGAGGTACAGCGCCACCGACTGCGCTACATCCAGTTCGTCCAGGAAGAGAACCAGCGCCACGTACCCCGCGGTGACCGACTCATTCCGGACGACCGCGACGATCCCCTCTCACGCGCTCAGCGCCATATCCTGCGGCTGGAGTCGATGAACTCCGTCCTGCACGCTGACCTCTTCAAGGTACGCGCGCAGCTGCAGGTGCTGCTCACCGAGCGCGGCAGCACGCCGTCGGCGGCGACGGGGGTGCAGCATGGATAACGCGGCCACCAATGTCGTAGCGCTCGACTCCCTGCTCGATAGTCGCCGCGTATGGCGCGGGCAGAGTCCTCATGTCGACGACGCCAGCACCCAGCCAACCGGGCACTCGGCGCTCGACGCCCAGCTACCCCTCGGCGGTTGGCCTTATGCAGCGCTCACCGAAATATTAAGCGCCCGACCGGGCCTGGGTGAGCTGATGCTCGTATGGCCAACGCTGGCGCGCCTCACCGCCGCCGGCGAACGAGTGGTGCTGATTGCCCCTCCCTACTTGCTCTATCCGCACGCCTGGCTACAGGCCGGCGTCGATCTTGGCTGGCTGAGCATCATCCAGGTGCAGGGCAAAGACGTGCTGTGGGCGGCAGAGCAGTGCCTGCGCTCCGGTAGCTGTGGTGCGGTGCTCTGCTGGCCAAGCCGTGCGGACGATCGCGCGCTGCGCCGGCTGCAGGTGGCTGCAGAGACTGGGCAAACCCTGGCCTTTGCGTTCCGCCACCAGCGCGAGGCGGTCAACGCGTCACCTGCAGCGCTACGCCTGGTCCTCGAGGGTTCACCTCAGCAGTTGCGGGTGCTCAAGTGCCGCGGCGGCAACCCACCGGCAACGGCGCTTGCGCATCGGGTCTGGCATTGAGGGACGACTGCCATGAAATGGGCCTGCATTTTTTTCCCGCAGTTCGCGCTGGACGGTGTGCTGCGCAACTGTCCTGACCCGGACGAGGCTCTGGTACTGCTCCACGGGCCTATCCAGCGACGGATCATAAAGGCGGCAAATGCTGCGGCGCTGGCGCTTGGGCTACGGCCAGAGATGACGTACACCGCTGCCCAGGCGATCTGCCCGCAGTTTGCGACAGTGGAGTACGACGAGGCGGCACTTAGGCGCCAGCACGAGCTCCTCGCCGCCTGGGCCTATGGGTTCAGCTCCCAGGTGAGCCTGCACTTCGCTGACGCCTTGGTGCTCGAGGTGCAGTCGAGCCTGCCACTCTTCGGCCCGTGGCCCCGATTCGAGGCGCGCCTACGTCAGGAGCTCACAGCTCTGGGGTTCGGCCATCGGATCACCCTGGCACCGAACCCGGTCGCCGCCCGAGTGTTGGCCAACGCCGGCGACAGCCTGGCGGTTCGGGACGATGCCGGCCTGGCCAGCGCGTTGCGCACGCTGCCGGTGGCGCTTCTGGGCTTCGAGCCTGAGATCGTCCAGGCCCTGGGCCGCATGGGACTGCGCCAGCTGAACCAGGTGCTAGCGCTGCCCCGGGCGCAGCTCGCACGGCGCTTCCCCCTGAGCCTGCTCAATCACCTCGATCAAATGCTGGGCAGCAAGGTCCTGCCCCTGGAGTTTTTCCTGCCCCCGACCACCTTCAGGCTGCGGATCGAGCTCAACTTCGAAGTCGAGTCGACGCAGGCCCTGTTGTTCCCGCTGCGCCGACTGACCTCGGACCTGGCCACCTGCCTCGCCGGCCGAGACATGGGTGCCCAACGCTTCACCCTGCGTCTCGAACACCGTGAGGCGCCGACAACCGAGATCGTGGTAGGTCTGCTTGCACCCGAGCGGGACCCTGCGCTGCTGTTCGAATTTGCCCGGGGCCGCCTGGAGCCCACCCAGGTGGTAGAGCCGGTACTCGCGATCGGCCTGGTCGCTGACGAGTTGCCCTCGTTCGTCCCTCAGCACCGCGGCCTTTTTGATGAGCGCCCGCAACAGACGGTGAGCTGGGAGCAACTGCGTGAGCGGCTGCGGTCGCGCCTGGGCGACGACGCGGTCTATGCGGTGGGCGCCCAGGGCGATCACCGACCGGAGCGGGCCTGGCGGCGCGATACGCCGTCTCTGGCACTCCAGGCATTGGGACCGAATCGACGGCCGGGTTGGCTGCTGCCGGCGCCGGAGCCGCTGGATGTCGATCAGTCACGGGTCCTAAGCGGACCGGAGCGGATCGAGAGCGGGTGGTGGGACGGTGAGGATGCCCGTCGGGACTACTACGTGCTCGAACTCGCAGACGGGCGTACGGCCTGGGCTTTCCAGTCGCAGGCGGAGGGGGCTGGCTGGTGGGTGCAGGGGTGGTTCGCGTGACACCCGGCTATGCGGAGCTGCACTGCCTGTCGAACTTCAGCTTCCAGCGCGGTGCCTCAAGCGTCGATCAGCTGTTCGAGCGGGCAAAGGCCCTGGGCTATGAGGCGCTGGCCATCACTGACGAGTGCACCCTCGCCGGCATCGTGCGCGCCTGGCAGGCCTCAGAAAAGCATGGCGTTCGGCTGATCGTCGGCGCAGAGTTTCAGGTCGCCCAGGGCCCCAAACTCGTGCTGCTGGTGCAAGACCTGCAGGGATACCAGCAGCTGTGCCGGCTGATTACCCTCGCCCGCCGGCGCGCGGATAAAGGCAGCTATCGGCTGCTGCGCGAGGACCTCGACCAGGTCGCCGGCCTCATCGCGCTCTGGTTACCGGATCGGGAAGCGGAAGCGGAGGCAGCGCGCTGGCTCTTGGACGTGTTTCCCGGCCGGCTGTGGATCGCTACCGGACTGCACTTCGATCAGGACGACCAGGTGCGGCTGCAGCGGCTGCAAGGCCTGGGCGCGGCCTTGGGGGTAGCGCTGGTGGCCGCCGGCGACGTGCACATGCACTGCCGCGGGCGGCGGGCACTGCAGGACACGATCACAGCGATCCGCCATCACGTCACCGTGGCGGAAGCTGGCCAACTGCTTTTTCCGAATGGGGAGCGTCATCTGCGCACCCGTGAGGCCCTGGCGAGGTGCTATCCGCCCGAGCTGCTGGGGGAGACCCTGCGCGTCGCCGAGCGCTGCACCTTCACTCTGGCCGAGCTGCGCTATCAGTACCCCAGCGAGGTGGTACCGGAGGGTCATACGGCCACCAGCTGGCTGCGTGTGCTCACTGAGGAAGGCTGCACCTGGCGCTGGCCCGAGGGCCTGTCGGATCGACTGCGCTCCCAGATCGAAAAGGAGCTGCAGCTGATCGCTGACAAGGCATATGAGAGTTACTTCCTGACTGTGCACGACATCGTCCGCTTCGCACGGCAGCAGGGGATCCTCTGCCAAGGGCGCGGCTCGGCCGCCAACTCGGCCGTCTGTTTCGCCCTGGGCATCACCGAGCTGGATCCGACCCGGATCAACCTGCTGTTCGAGCGCTTCATCAGCCATGAGCGGGACGAGCCGCCGGACATCGACGTCGACTTCGAGCATGACCGCCGTGAAGAGGTCATCCAGTACATCTTCCGCCGCTACGGCCGGCAGCGTGCTGCGCTCACCGCGGTGGTGTCCACCTATCATGCCGCGGGCGCTGTGCGGGACGTGGCCAAGGCCCTGGGCCTACCCCCAGATCAGATCACCGCGCTGGCGGACTGCTGTGGTCGTTGGACCGACAACCTACCGCCGCCGGAGCGCCTGCGCGACTCCGGCTTCGATCCTGATGGCCCCCTTATTCACCGGATCCTTGTGCTCACAAGTGAGCTGATCGGCTTCCCGCGGCACCTCTCCCAACACCCAGGCGGATTCGTCATCGCCGACCAGACGCTGGATACCCTGGTGCCGGTCGAGAACGCGGCCATGGAAGGTAGGACGGTCATCCAATGGGACAAGGACGACCTCGATGCGATGGGCCTGCTCAAGGTCGACATCCTCGCCTTGGGCATGCTCAGCGCCCTGCGCCGGTGCTTCGACCTGGTGAAGGGCTACCGGGGTGAGGAGTTGACCCTGGCTACCGTCCCCCAGGAGGACAAGCCGACATACGCCATGATCAGCCGCGCCGATACCCTGGGTGTGTTCCAGATCGAGTCTCGCGCCCAGATGGCCATGCTGCCGCGGCTGAAGCCGCAGACCTTTTACGACCTGGTGATCGAGGTGGCCATCGTCCGGCCGGGCCCCATCCAGGGGGGGATGGTTCACCCGTACCTGCGCCGGCGGACGGGCCAGGAAGAGATCAGCTACCCACCGGCGCTAGAGCGCGTTTTCGGCCGGACCCTGGGTGTGCCGCTGTTCCAGGAGCAGGTGATGGAGCTCGCCATCCTCGCCGCCGACTACACCCTGGGCGAAGCGGATCAATTACGGCGCAGTATGGCGGCCTGGAAGCGGCATGGTGGGCTGGAGCCACACCGGAATCGGCTCACATCGCGCATGCTTGCGAACGGTTATACCGCCGAGTATGCCGCGGACATCTTCCGGCAGATCGAGGGGTTCGGCAGCTACGGCTTTCCCGAATCGCACGCGGCCAGCTTCGCCCTGCTGACCTACGCCAGTTGCTGGCTCAAATGCCATGAGCCGGCGGCCTTTGCTGCCGCGCTGATCAACTCCTACCCCATGGGCTTCTACAGCCCCGACCAGATCCTGCAGGACGCCCGGCGCCATCGGTTGCAGACTCTACCGGTGGACGTGACCTACAGCGATTGGGATTGCAGCCTTGAGCCCGTCGCCGATAGCTCGCAGCCGGCCATCCGAATGGGGTTGCGTATGGTGCGAGGCCTCGCTGAGAAAGCCGGGCGCGCGGTCGAGCAAGCCCGTAAGCAGCAACCGTTTCGTGATGTCACCGATTTGTGTCTACGTGCCGGTCTTGATGCCAAAGCACGCGAGCACCTCGCCGATGCAGGAGCGCTTAAGTGGTTGGCTGGTCATCGCTTCCAAGCACGATGGGCAATGGCCGCAATCGAGCCACAGCTGCCACTTTTCTCTGAGGGCGCAGTCGTTGTAGAGGAGATCCAGGAACTGGTCGCTCCCACCACGGGCGAAGACCTCCATTCCGACTATGCCTCGTTGGGTACTACCCTTGGCCCCCACCCTCTTACCCTGCTCCGCCCCGAGCTCATGGCTCAGCGCCTTATGAGCTCTCGTGACCTCAAGGAGCGGCGCCACGGCCAGCCGGCCCGGATCGCCGGACTGGTCGTCGGTAGGCAGCGACCCGGTACCGCCAGTGGCGTGACCTTTGTCACGCTGGAAGATGAGTTCGGGATGGTGAACGTGGTGGTCTGGCGAACTCTGGCGGAACGTCAGCGGCGGGAGCTCGTAGCGTCTCAATTGATGCGGGTGGATGGCACCATTGAGAAGCGAGACGGTGTGCTGCATGTAGTGGCGGGTCGGCTGAAGGATATAAGCGAGCTTTTACAGGGACTGGATACGCGCAGTCGCGATTTCCGCTAGCAGACGGAGTAAACAGCTGAACTGCGGCGATGCGATGTTCAAAAGCAGTGCTGCTACCTGTGCCTAAGACGCTGAAACCTGTCATTTTTGATTTACAGGTTGTTGGGCACCCAGTTTGTTACAACACGTTTCGTACATTTGAGTGACAGACGTGACCATATACATTCACGCCTGTAGGTATATAGCTCATGACAATCTGCCTATGCCGCGCCATATCCATCTAGCCAGAGCTTTTGCAGCTATGTCCACGATTCAGCGGGTGAAGCCTTCACATATGAACGAAAGCTTATAAGATTATGATAATCATTATCAAAAAAGAGATGCGTAATATTTATCTCCCTCGCTCGTCTACTCTATGGCAGCACGGTTAGAGATTTTGTTTTCCGAACCTGAGCAGGAACTGATAAAACCAGAAAAATCTAAAAAAATTATTTTTGTACCGACTCTAGGATAAGATGAGTGAAAGATAAAGATGCGACCTACGACAAAGAAAAAGACTGCTTATTGATCAATGTAAATGAAAGCTCCGAACTATTATACTGGTCAAAAAGTCTAGGCGTATCTACAGACATACTTAAAACCATCGTTCGGGACGTGGGCCCAAGAGTGGATAAGGTAAAGGCGAAAATTGGAAAGAAACGCTGACCTCCCTACTATTCCTAGCTGTGCCATCCAAAAAAAACCTTCCATAAGCTTTTTTTGATGAGGGCATGACCATTTTTTGACAATTCAAGCGAGATGATGCGCGCCTCGCCGGTCACCCCGTCCGGCACCTTCTCTCAAGCGTATCTTTTCGATGAACAAGCTCCCTCAAATCACCTTGGCCTTCTGGGTCATGAAGATCTGTGCAACCACATTGGGTGAGACGGCCGGCGACCTCGTTTCAATGACGCTGAACGTTGGCTATGCCCTGAGCTCGGTCATCCTCATCAGCTTTTTCATCGCGACCCTGCTGGGTCAGCTCTCGGTGCGCCGGTACCACCCACCGCTCTACTGGACGGTTATCCTGGCTACCAGTGTCGCAGGCACCACGATGTCTGACTTCATGGATCGCACCCTGGGTCTGGGCTACGCAACCGGCTCGGCCATCTTGATCGCGATCCTCGCCAGTATCTTTCTCATCTGGTACCTAAGCGAAAAAAGCCTTTCGGTAAGCAACATCACCAGTCGTAGAGCAGAGCTCTTCTATTGGTTCGCGATTTTGTTCTCAAACACCCTGGGTACAGCCCTTGGTGACTATCTGGCTGATGATTCGGGCCTGGGCTTTGCTGGTGGCGCACTACTTATCGGCAGCCTAATCGCATTGATGGCGATACTTCATTACGCAACCAAGATTCCGTCAGTTCTTATCTTCTGGATTGCATTCGTACTCACGCGCCCTTTCGGCGCCACGTTGGGCGACGTACTTACCAAGTCCCACGATCATGGCGGCCTCGATTTCGGCACGGTAGGCTCATCGCTGGTATTGCTGTCAATTCTACTGGCGCTGGTTACCTATGCGTCACTGAACAATCGGCGCGCGATATCTCAAGGCGAGCCAACTTAGTTCTGCTGTAAAAGTGCGAGCAGTCGCAGGCAGAACAATAGGGACGCTTTGTTTACATCCCGTAGACGTTGAATCAGGTTATCGAAATGCATTCGCTCCAGAGAGGGCTTTCATGGCTATTTGCTGTCATTTAGCGCTTTAGAGCGGATCGAAACAGTACCTCTAGCCATCCCATGAGGCGCTTCGCCGAACACGGGCTACGCTAACCAAGTGAACTTCGCTACTGGATGCAGTGTTATGACAGATGCGCTTCAAGCCTCAGGAAACATTAACGTCGATCTGCCTTTCCTACCCTTCTCCCGTCCCAGCATTGGGCCCGAAGAAGTGGCTGCCGTCACTGAGGCACTCACTTCTGGCTGGATCACCACTGGGCCAAAAGCAAATGCGCTTGAGGAGCGCTTTGCTGCCTCGGTAGGCGCTGCCCACGCCGTGGCCCTGTGCTCGGCCACCGCCGCCATGCACGTGACCCTGCTGGCGCTGGACATCGGCCCGGGCGACGAAGTCATTACCCCCTCTCTGACCTGGGTCTCCACCGCCAACATGATCACCCTGATCGGCGCCACCCCGGTGTTCGTCGACGTCGACCGCGACACCCTGATGGTCTCCTTCGAGCAGGTGGCCGCCGCCATCACCCCGCGCACCAAGGCCATCGTGCCGGTGCACTACGCCGGCGCCAGCTGCGACCTGAGTCCGCTGCGCGCCCTGGCTCGCGAGCATGGCGTAGCGCTGATCGAAGACGCCGCCCACGCCGCCGGCACCCGCTACCAGGGCGAGCCCATCGGCCAGCGCGGCACCGCCATCTTCAGCTTTCACGCTATCAAGAATCTGACCTGCGCCGAAGGCGGCATGCTGGTGACCGACGACGCCACGCTGGCCGAGCGGGTGCGCCGCTTGAAATTCCACGGCCTGGCCGTGGATGCCTTCGACCGCCAGACCCTGGGCCGCAAGCCGCAGGCCCAGGTGCAGGAGCCCGGCTTCAAGTACAACCTCTCGGACATCCACGCCGCCCTGGCCCTGGTGCAGCTGGATCGCCTGGCCGACATCAACAGCCGCCGCCGGCTACTGGCCGAAACATACGACCAACGCCTGGCCCATCTGCCGGTCGTCCCCTTGGCACTGCCTAAATACGACCAGACACACGCGTGGCATCTCTACATCCTGCGCATCTGCCCCGAGCGGTGCGGGATGGATCGCGGAGCCTTCATGGCCGGCCTCAAGGCCCGCGGCATCGGCACCGGCATCCATTTTACCGCCACCCATCTGCATCCTTGGTACCGCGAGCGCTGGCCTGATCTTGCACTGCCCAACAGCGAATGGAATTCGTCACGGCTGTGCTCGATCCCCCTCTTTCCGGACATGACGATGGATGACATCGAGCGTGTGGTCGCCGCCATCGAAGACGTACTCGCCCACGGCGCCGCCTAATTATCGGATCGGCGTTTCCCAGCCCACCAAGGCATTACTCAGAACCTGTCGGAGAAGGCCTATGAAGCCCTATGCCATCGATAAGCTGTCCGTGGTGATTCCCGTCTACAACGAAGAAGCTAGCCTGCCGGAACTCTTGCGCCGCACCCGCGCCGCCTGCCGCCTGCTGGATTGCCAGGTGGAGATCATCCTGGTCGACGACGGCAGTCGCGACCGCAGCGCCGAACTCCTGCAGCAGGCCGCCAGCGAGCCGGACAGCCCGGTGGTGGCGGTGCTGCTCAATCGCAACTACGGCCAGCACTCGGCGATCCTCGCCGGCTTCGAGCAGGCGCGGGGCGATCTGATCATCACCCTGGACGCCGACCTGCAGAATCCGCCGGAAGAGATCCCGCGCCTGGTGCACACCGCCGCCCAGGGCTACGACGTGGTCGGCACCGTGCGCCAGCAGCGCCAG